>Ga0209173_100036_pt1 | contig 238326 bp, 254 predicted proteins | sample SynthPrep_16_END_FD_187206 | JGI IMG/M metagenome (GOLD analysis project Ga0209173, IMG submission 187206) | Synthetic microbial communities from Ohio, USA - SynthPrep_16_END_DS12_MetaG (SPAdes) (version 2) | ecosystem: Engineered > Bioreactor > Aerobic > Activated sludge | place: USA: Ohio... | reverse complement strand
TCTTAGTGGAACTGGTTCATGGTGTTGTCTTTACCGCTCGCCTTCAGAGCAGCTTCGCCAGCGAAGTACTCCTTGTGGTTGTCGCCGATGTCGGAGCCAGCCATGTTCTGGTGCTTGACGCAGGCGATACCCTGACGCAGTTCCTGACGCTGAACACCTTTCACGTAGGCCAGCATGCCCTGGTCGGCGAAGTAGCCTTTAGCCAGGTTGTCAGTCGACAGAGCTGCGGTGTGGTAGGTCGGCAGGGTGATCAGGTGGTGGAAGATGCCAGCCTGAGCCGAACCGTCGCGCTGGAAGGTGCGGATCTTCTCGTCGGCAACCTGGGCCAGTTCGGTTTCGTCGTACTCGACGCTCATCAGTTTGGCGCGGTCGTAGGCGGAAACATCCTTGCCTTCGGCGACCATGGCGTCGAACACCTGCTGACGGAAGTTCAGGGTCCAGTTGAAGGACGGGCTGTTGTTGTAAACCAGCTTGGCATTCGGGATGGTCTTACGGATTTCGTTGACCATGGCCGCGATCTGGCCAACGTGCGGCTTCTCGGTTTCGATCCACAGCAGGTCGGCACCGTTCTGCAGGCTGGTGATGCAGTCCAGTACGCAGCGCGCTTCGCCGGTGCCAGCACGGAACTGGAACAGGTTGGACGGCAGACGCTTGGGACGCAGCAGCTTGCCGCCGCGGTTGATCACGACGTCGCCGTTGCCCAGGTCGGCAGCGGAAACTTCTTCGCAATCCAGGAAGCTGTTGTACAGGTCGCCCAGGTCGCCCGGCTCGTTGGTTACGGCGATCTGCTTGGTCAGGCCGGCACCCAGGGAGTCGGTACGGGCAACGATCACGCCGTTGTCGATGCCCAGCTCAAGGAAGGCGTAGCGAACGGCAGCGATCTTGGCGAGGAAGTCGGCGTGAGGAACGGTCACCTTACCGTCCTGGTGGCCGCACTGCTTCTCGTCGGAAACCTGGTTCTCGATCTGGATGCAGCAGGCGCCTGCTTCGATCATGCGCTTGGCCAGCAGGTAGGTGGCTTCCGGGTTACCGAAACCAGCGTCGATGTCGGCGATGATCGGCACGATATGGGTTTCGTAGTTGTCGATCTGGTTCTGGATCTCGGCAGCCTTGGCCTGGTCGCCAGCTGCACGAGCAGCGTCCAGGGCGGTGAACAGCAGATCCAGTTCGCGGCTGTCGGCCTGACGCAGGAAGGTGTACAGCTCTTCGATCAGGTCGGAGACGGCAGTCTTCTCGTGCATCGACTGGTCCGGCAGCGGGCCGAAGTCCGAGCGCAGAGCAGCGACCATCCAGCCGGACAGGTAGAGGTAGCGCTTGTTGGTGGTCTTCAGGTGCTTCTTGATCGAAATCAGCTTCTGCTGACCGATGAAGCCGTGCCAGCAACCCAGCGACTGGGTGTAGACGGAGGAGTCGGCGTCGTACTCTTCCATGTCCTTGCGCATGATGTCAGCGGTGTACTGAGCGATTTCCAGACCGGTCTTGAAGCGGTTCTGAGCGCGCATACGGGCGACGGACTCGGGGTTGATAGCGCTCCAGCTGCTGCCGAACTTCTCTTTCAGAGCGGCTACAGCCTTGATGTCGTTTTGATATGCGGACATGGTCAATCCTTCAAAAAATGTGTTGGTTGAGCACCGACTACCCACGCAATGCGTGCACGGATGCAGCGGCTGCGGGAGGCTTCCACTTTGACGGCGAGAATACGGCTGAGGCGAGGATTGACCGCGAGGAGGGGGATGTGGCGAACAGTTCGAGAGCATTGCGTGGGCCGGTTGGCTCGTGGAAACCTTGGGCACCTGCTGGGCTTTCGATCTGTCTGACGCTAAACGCTTCCCCGTCCCTCAGGACAACTTCGTTCCAGTCGCAACCTCGTCGTACGGCCTTGTGGGCTGTTGGGACACGGACCGTCGCGAAGTACTTCGCGGGCGGTCTGGAGATCCTTTTCAGGACCCCTGGCTAGCGGGAGCGAGGCCATCATGCCTCTGGGAAAATGCTTCGTCAAACGTTTTGTAGTGGTTTTTTAAAACTACTACATATTCAGTCGGCGACTGCCTGGTCACGCTGTGCGGCCCATAAGGTGGGCGTTTCAGGCATCTCGCGGGTTGCGTGAGTTGTCCATGGTTCTTGCGAGGGAAAGGGATGCGACTTTGGTCGGGGGTGTCAGTCGATCGCTTCGACCTTAAGGCGCAGCGACATATCCTCGCGGCCCTGGGTGGCGTGTCGACCCAACACGTCACGGCCGCTGGAACTGGTTTCCTCGCTGACGCCGCCCAGGGTAATCCACTCGCCGAGACGACCGCTGACGCGCGTGTCGGTGCTTTGCACGTCGATCACGCCGGGGCGGCTGTTGCTAACGCGATCGCGCTGGCTGCTGATGGCAACGTGGACGAGTTCGCCAGAGAGGCTGGCTGTCACGTAGAAACCTCGCGTCACGTCGCGATACTGGGTGTCCTGGTAAACCTGGCCGTACGGGCCGGTACTGGTGGTGGTCAGCGGCACACTCTGGCCGACCTGAATCAGTGCCGGATAACCTTCGGTTGCCTGTACCTGCTGGGTGCCACCACCACGGCTGTCGGTGCTGCGGCGGATGATGCGCACCTGATCGCGGCCGTTCACTTCGCCGCGGCCGACCTGAACCTCGGCATTGCCGGCACTGAGCGTGCCATCGACGCGATAGCCGCGGTCGTTCTGGTAATTGCTGTCGGCGCTCTCCACGGTGATCAGCAGGCGACGCGGGCGGGTGTCGAGTTGCTGCAACAACACGCGCACTTCACCGATCTTGGCCGGTGACGCATTGACGATCAGTTGGTTGCCATAGGCGCTGACCTTGCCCTCGTTGCCGAGCATCGACTGCACCACGCCGAGTACGTCATCGGCAGTGCGGTAATTCAGTGGGATTACCTCGGTGGCCGCTTGCAGCGGCAGGCACAGGCCGAGAAGCAGGGCGGCGAACAGCGTGCGCAGGGTCATAGCAGAAAGCTCCGCAGATCAGGGTCGGTGATGCTGGTATCCCAGGCCTGGTCGAACTGGGTTTGGCGTTGGCGCACGCGCGCCGGATCGTTGTACAGGGTGTAGCCGGATTGTTGATCGAGTTCAGGTCGCACGAACAGGCCTCTGTCATCGGCGATCAGGAAGGCCAGTTCCTCGTTGGCGTAATCCGGATTGAGTTTGCGGATATGCAGGTTGGAGGACAGTCGGCATGACAGGGCGAGCAAGCGATGACCTTCCTTCACGGCGCGGGTCGGGTCACGCAGCAGGATGCGCAGGCGCGCCCGTGGGCTGCTCAGCAGGAATCGGGTACAGGCCTGTTGCACGCTGCTGTGGTGATAGAGCCAGGGCTCCAGGTCATCGCTGTACAGGCACAGGTTGCGCTGTGCCTGCTGGATCAGGGCGAGAACGTGAGCGCGCGCTTGCTGGGGCTGGCTGAAGCGCTCCAGGCGCTCGTGCTCGCCCAAGACGAAGGGGGCCGGCTCCCATTGCGCCGCATCCGGCGTGATGGGGGCGGGGTTGTGCACGGCAAAACGCCCCGGCGACTCGAATTCGATAGCCGCCAGTTCAATGGCTTCTGGCGTATCTATCGGTTCGACCGGGGCGTCTTTGTCGTTCATCGTGCTCTCTACTGGCTGGTGCGCACCATATCCACGTGCGGTATGCCAGCGTCGAGGTACTCGTCGCTGACAATCCTGAAGCCTAGCCTTTCATAGAACGGCGTGGCGTGCACCTGAGCCGTGAGCATTTGCTGATGCAGGCCGCGCTTTTCCGCTTCGGCAATCACGGCTTGCATCAGTTTCTCGCCGACCTTTAGGCCGCGCCAGTCCTTGAGCACCGACACGCGACCGATATGGCCGTCGGGCAGCAGGCGTGCGGTGCCGACCGGGTAATCGCCTTCCTCGGCGAGAAAGTGCACGGCGTCGGTATCCTCGGCGTCCCACTCCAGTTCTGGCGGCACCGATTGCTCGGCGACGAACACGCTGTCGCGGATACGACGAAGCTCGACATTGTCCCTGTGCCAGTCCGCGACTCGGACGGAGATCTCACTCATCGGCAAATCCCAGGCTGCCTTGCTTGACCAGTTCCCATAACAGGGTACGCCCCTCGTCGTCGGCCAGCCAGGCGCCGAGGTTTTCCACATGTAACGCATCGGCGCTGCAGATCAGCTTCAGCAGCTCACGCAGGCGGGCCGACACCAGGCGGCTCTGGCCGCTGGCGAACAGCACCAGGTCTTCGCCGACTTCCGACCAGGCCATGCGTGCGCTGGGGTTGCGGATGAGGATCGCGCCATCTTCCAGTGCGCCAAGGAAGTCTTCTTCCTCGATCTCGATGCCGGCGACCAGCTCCGGGTACTTGGGCTCGGTCATGAACTGGCCGAACCAGGTCATCAGCAGACGTTCGTCACTCATGTGCTCGTTGAGCAGGGCCTTGAGGCGCTCCAGAGCGTCGCGCTGGATCTGGTTGGGATCCTCGCTCGGCTGGATGTCGGCATCGCTGTAACGCTCTTCGTCGGGCAGGAACTGGCCGAGAAAGTCGGTGAAATGGGTCAGTACTTCGGCGGCGCTCGGCGCGCGGAAGCCCACGGAATAGGTCATGCAATCATCCTCAGCGGTGCCACAGTGGGCGAGGCATGGCGGCAGGTAAAGCATGTCGCCGGGTGCCAGCACCCATTCATCGGTTGGTTCGAATTGAGCCAGGATCTTCAGATCGGCGTGGGGGAGCAGCGGGCTGTCGGCATCGCACATCTGGCCAATTTGCCAGCGGCGATGACCATGAGCTTGCAGCAGGAATACGTCGTAGTTGTCGAAATGCGGGCCGACGCCGCCACCGGGGGCAGCGAAGCTGATCATCAGATCGTCGATGCGCCACTTGGGCAGGAATTTGAAGTCTTCCAGCAGTTCGGCCACTTCCGGGACGAACTGGTCGACGGCTTGTACCAGCAGCGTCCAGTCGCGCTCGGGCAGGTCCTGGAAGGTGTCCTCGTTGAACGGACCGCGCTGCAGCTCCCAGGGGCGCTCGCCATGCTCGATCACCAGGCGCGACTCGACTTCCTCTTCCAGCGCCAGGCCGGCCAGTTCGTCCGGGCTGATCGGGCTTTCGAAGTCGGGAATCGCCTGACGCACCAGCAGGGGTTTCTTCTGCCAGTAGTCGCGCAGGAATTCACGGGCTGTGAGGCCACCCAGCAATTGCAGCGGAGTATCAGGATTCATCAGTAAGCCCTTGAAATAGATAAAAACCTTAAAACAAAAACGCCCGGCTCAGCCGGGCGTCCTCGAGGCTGGTATGGCTCAGATGCGTTTAGCCTGGGCCACGGCGTTACCGATGTAGCGCGCCGGCGTCAGTTGCTTGAGCTCTTCCTTGGCGGCGGCCGGCATGTCCAGGCCGTCGATGAAGGCCAGCAGGGCCTCGGGGCTGATGCCCTTGCCGCGGGTCAGCTCCTTGAGCTTCTCGTACGGGTTCTCGATGGCGTAGCGACGCATGACGGTCTGGATCGGCTCGGCGAGCACTTCCCAGCAGGCGTCCAGGTCTTCAGCAATTTTCTGAGCATTGAGCTCCAACTTGCTGATTCCCTTGAGGCTTGCCTCGTAAGCGATGACGCTGTGCGCGAAGCCAACACCCAGGTTACGCAGCACGGTGGAGTCGGTCAGGTCGCGCTGCCAGCGGGAGATCGGCAGCTTGCTGGCCAGGTGCTGGAAGATCGCGTTGGCGATACCCAGGTTGCCCTCGGAGTTTTCGAAGTCGATCGGGTTGACCTTGTGCGGCATGGTCGAGGAGCCGATCTCGCCGGCCACGGTCTTCTGCTTGAAATAACCGAGGGAGATGTAGCCCCAGACGTCGCGGTCGAAGTCGATCAGGATGGTGTTGAAGCGGGCGATGGCGTCGAACAGCTCGGCGATGTAGTCGTGCGGCTCGATCTGGGTGGTGTAGGGGTTCCAGCTCAGGCCCAGGTCACCTTCGATGAACTGGCGGGCGTTGGCTTCCCAGTCGATGCTCGGGTAGGCCGACAGGTGCGCGTTGTAGTTGCCCACGGCGCCGTTGATCTTGCCCAGCAGCGGTACAGCTGCGACCTGGGCGATCTGGCGCTCCAGGCGGTAGACGACGTTGGCCAGTTCCTTGCCCAGGGTGGTCGGCGAGGCCGGCTGGCCATGGGTGCGCGACAGCATCGGCACGTCAGCGAACTTCACCGCCAGCTCACGGATGGCGCCTGCCAGTTGTTTCATCAGCGGCAGCAGGACGCTGTCACGGCCTTCGCGCAGCATCAGGGCGTGGGACAGGTTGTTGATGTCCTCGCTGGTGCAGGCGAAGTGAATGAACTCGCTGACCTTGTTCAGTTCTGGCAGCTTGGCGGCCTGCTCCTTGAGCAGGTACTCCACGGCCTTGACGTCGTGGTTGGTGGTGCGCTCGATTTCCTTGACGCGCTCGGCGTGCTCGACGGCAAAGTTCTCGGCCAGCTCGTTGAGCAGGGCGTTGGCTTCGGCGGAGAAGGGCGCGACTTCCGGGATGCCTTCGTGGGCAGCCAGGCGCTGCAGCCAGCGCACTTCGACCAGTACGCGGCTACGGATCAGGCCGTATTCGCTGAAGATAGGGCGCAGGGCGCTGGTTTTGCCGGCGTAGCGGCCGTCGACGGGGGAAACCGCGGTGAGCGAGGAAAGCTGCATGTAGGCGTTCTCGGGCTGTCGGGCTGAAAAGCCATCCTGGGTCACTGCGCGTCGTGCTGGCTTCGATGAAGCGGGCGCTAGCTCAGGTACCGGGACGACCTCTGACGAAAAGGGCGCATATCATACATGAAAACCAGCGCTTGGCCGCCTATGCCCTGCGTCTTGCGACCGATAACAGACTGGCGGCGAAGATCAATGCTGCACCGAGCAGCGAAAGCGTGTCTGGCGTCTCGCCCCAGAGCAGCCAGGCAATGAGGCCGGCGAAGACGATGGCCAGATAAGCCACCGGGCCGATCAGCCCGGGCGGTGCCAGGCCGTAGGCACGTGACATGATCACTTGGCTGGCGGTGGCCAGCAGGCCGATGCCCAGCAGCCAGCTCAGTTGCGTGGAGTCGAGCGGTTGCCAGCTCCAGGTCAACGGAATGGCGGAGAACAGTGCACTGAACAGCGAGAAATAGAAGACGATGCGCGTGGCCGGTTCGCTGTCGCTCATTTCGCGGATGGAGACGAAGGCGAAGGCGGCCAGCAGGCTGGCGGCCAGGCCAAACAGCGCGGGCCCCTCGAACAGGGCGGCGCTGGGCTTGGCCACCAGCAGTACCCCGCACAGGCCGATCAGGCTGCTGATCAGCATACGCCGCGTCAGCGGCTCCTTGAGCCAGATATGTGCGATCAGCGGGGTAAACACCGGCGCCGAATAGGTGAACAGCATGGCGTCGGCCAGTGGCAGGTGGGCGATGGCGTAGAAGAAGCAGTACATCGCCGCCAGGCCGTAGGTGGTGCGCCACAGATGGGATTTCAGCCGTGTCGTGCGCAGAGGACGAACACCGCGTACCAGCAGCAGCGGCAGAAAGAACAGCACGCCGACCAGATTGCGGAAGAACACCACCGACTCGTTGTTGACGCTGACGGATATCTCGCGGATGCCGACCCCGGTAAAGGCGAACAGCAGCGCCGAGAGCGCCAGCAGCAGGGCACCCTGAAGGGGTTTTACGCTGCGGCTGGCGGGCTCCATGGTCAGCTTCGCGTCAGTTCGTAGAGTTCTTTGAGCAGCTTGCTGCGGCTGAACACCAACTGCCAGCGGTGGCCGCCGAGCTGACGCCAGAGGCGCGCCGAGCGGATGCCGGCAAGCAGCAGGGCGCGGATTTTCGCGGCGTTGTTCGGCTGCTGCAGGAAGCGCATGTCGCCGTGCACCTGAATGCGCTGGCGGAAGGTGCTGATGGTGTCCTGGTACAGGCCACCGCAGGCGGCGATGACGTTGTCATGGACCAGGCCGAAATGCTCGACCTGTTGCTGGATCTGATCCAGCCGGCTGCCCATCACCTGCAGCATGTCGCTGCGCTTGTCCAGTTGCCGCTCCAGACCGATCATCGCCAGCGCATAGCGCAGCGGCTCGCGCTGCAGAGCAGATGGATTGCGCTCCAGCGAGCTGATCAGCGCGCGATAACCGTCACGCAGGTTGAGGTCGTCGCCGCCGTATACGTCCAGCGTGCTTTTCGGGTCGCGCACCAGCAGGCTGCCAAGCATGCAGCCCATAGAGGCTTCGCTGACCTGGCCGGTGCGGGCGATCTTGTCGGCCAGTACGGCGGCTTCGAATACGGCGCCGAGGGCAACCAGTTGCTCCTGCAGCGGGCTCATCGGGCGTCCTCGTACCAGGCTTCTGCGGCTTCGATCACGCCGCCGCCGAGGCACACCTCACCGTTATAGAACACCACGGACTGACCCGGGGTGACGGCGCGCTGCGGCTCGTCGAACACGGCGCGATAGCCGTTTTCGGTCTTCTCCAGGGTGCAGTGCTGATCGCTCTGGCGGTAGCGCACCTTGGCGGTGAGGCGGCGCGGAGTGCTCAGGTCCACGGGGTTGACCCAGTAGATGTCCGAGGCGAGCAGGGCGCGGGAGAACAGCCAGGGGTGTTCGTTGCCCTGACCGACGATCAGTACGTTGCGCGTCAGGTCCTTGCGCAGCACGTACCAGGGATCATCGCTGGCGTCCTTGAGACCGCCGATACCGAGGCCCTGGCGCTGACCGATGGTGTGGTACATCAGGCCGTGGTGGCGGCCGATGACCTGACCTTCGGTGGTTTCGATATCGCCAGGCTGCGCCGGCAGGTACTGCTTGAGGAAGTCGCTGAAGCGGCGCTCGCCGATGAAGCAGATACCGGTGGAGTCCTTCTTCTTCGCCGTGGCCAGCTCGTACTTCTCGGCAATGGCGCGCACCTGCGGCTTTTCCAGTTCACCGACCGGGAACAGGGTCCTGGCGATCTGCTCGCCGCCGACGGCATGCAGGAAGTAGCTCTGGTCCTTGTTCGGGTCCAGACCTTTGAGCAGCTCGGTACGGCCATCGATATCGCGGCGACGCACGTAGTGGCCGGTGGCGATCAGGTCGGCGCCGAGGCTTAGGGCGTAGTCGAGGAAGGCTTTGAACTTGATCTCGCGGTTACACAGGATATCCGGGTTCGGCGTACGTCCGGCCTTGTATTCGGCCAGGAAATGCTCGAACACGTTGTCCCAGTATTCTGCGGCGAAGTTGGCGGTGTGCAGCTTGATGCCGATGCGATCGCATACGGCCTGGGCGTCGGCCAGGTCGTCCATGGCGGTGCAGTACTCGGTGCCGTCGTCTTCGTCCCAGTTCTTCATGAACAGGCCTTCGACCTGGTAACCCTGCTCCATCAACAGCAGGGCGGAAACGGACGAGTCGACGCCGCCGGACATGCCGACGATCACGCGTTGGGTGCTAGGTGCTTGCATGGGAATCTGCGAGTGAAGCCTGAAAAGTTGCCGAGTCTACCAGAAAGCCTGCGCCCGTTCAGTGCGCAGGCGAGAGCGACTGTCGTTCTTATCCTGCTAGCCCCAGGTGCATGAGGCTGCGGCGAAAGGCTGGATCGTCCAGGTAGGCGACATTGAGCCGCGTCCAGGCCACGGGCATCTGCCGATCGACCGCGAAGATCGAGCCCGGCGCAAGCATCACGCCCTGGCTCAGGCATTGGCGGGTGAGGGTATTGGCATCATCTGCCCCAGGAAAGCGGGCCCACAGATAGAGGCTCTGTTCGGGCCGGCAGAACACCTCGGCGCCCAAACCGTCGAGTACCGCCAGACCGCGTTGCGTGGCAGCGCGCAAGCGTTCCTGAAGGCGCGACAGGTGGCGCAGGAAGTGCCCTTCGGCGAGGATCACGTCGATGGTGCGCTCACTGTACTCGGCGCCGCTGTTGTGCAGCAGCATCTTCAGGTCGGCCAGTTCCTCGATGCGTTTCTTGCTGCCGGCGATGAAGCCGACGCGCAAGGCGGCGGAAATCGATTTGGAGAAACTGCCCAGGTACAGGGTGCGCTCGGACTGGTCCAGGGCCGTCAGCTTTATCGCCGAGCTGGGTTTGAAGTCGGCCATGGCGTCGTTCTCCACCAGCAGCAGGTCATGCGCTTCTGCAAGCTGCAGCAACTGGTGCGCCTTGGCTGGGGACAGATCGGAGCCGGTCGGGTTGTGGCCCACGGATTGGAGGAAGAACAGTTTGGGGCGGTGCTTCTTCAGCTGGCGTTCCAGCGTATCCAGGTCCGGGCCATCAGCCTCTCGCGCAATGCCGAGCATGCGCGCCCCTTGTAGTTGCAGCTTGCCGAACAAGGGATAGTAGCCAGGGTCCTCGACCAGTACCGTGTCGCCGGGGGCCACGTAGCGACGGATGATCAGGTCCATTGCATGGTTGGCGCCCAGGGTGGTCACCAGTTGTCGTGGTGACACGGCAATCTGGTAGTCCGCCAGCTTCTGCACCAGGCGTTGGCGCAGGTCGGGATTGCCCAGCCGTGTTCCGTAGCGAAACAGGGTCGACACGCCACCGCGCACCACTTGCCGGTGGAATTTGTCCAGGCGCATGTCCATCAGCCATTCAATCGGCGGAAACCCTTCGCCCAGGTGTGAATGGCCAGGGTCGCGCACGAACTGCTGGCGCATCATCCAGATGGTGTCCAGCGCCCGGGTGTAAGGCTCTGGTTCGTCATCCTCCTTGCGCGCTTTGAGGTTCTTGCAGACGAAGAACCCCTTGCCATGCCGGGCTTCTACCAGCCCCTGCGATGCCAGGTGTTCGTAAGCGGTGATTACGGTGTTCTTGGCGTACCCATGCAGGCGCATGTACTCGCGTAACGAGGGCAGTTTGTTGCCCTCTTGCAGGGCGCCTTCGGCTATCTGCCTGGCAATGGCGTCGGCCACTCTTTGCGCAAGGGTTTGTCTGGGCATGGCGAAAAGGTCGTGGGTACATGGGTGAAGTGTCTGGGCAAACTGTACCTTTTTTCATGGATACAGTGCGGATAGTGTTTCGCAACCAAGAACAAACGACTCCAAGAGAGCTCCCCGATGTCCATCGACTCCCGCCTGCCCAATTTCCGCAATCTGTCGCCCTCGAAACGACTCGACTACGTTCAGCAACTGATCGGTCTGTCTGCCGAGGACTCGGCCCTTCTCCGCGATGCCGGTGCACTGCCGATTGAAATCGCCGACGGCATGATCGAGAACGTGATCGGCACGTTCGAGTTGCCCTACGCACTGGCGAGCAACTTCCGCATCAACGGCAGGGATGTAGTGATTCCATTGGTGGTGGAGGAGCCTTCGGTGGTTGCCGCGGCTTCGTTCATGGCCAAGCTGGCGCGGCCGACTGGTGGTTTTCAGACCTCCAGCAGTGCGCCCCTGATGCGTGCTCAGGTACAGATCATTGGCGTCAGCGACCCCTACAATGCGCGGCTCAGCCTGCTGCGCAGCAAGGACAAGATCATCGCTCTGGCCAACAGCAAGGACCAGTTGCTGAACAGCCTGGGTGGCGGTTGTCGCGATATCGAGGTGCACACCTTCATCGATAGCCCGCGCGGGCCGATGCTGGTGGCTCACCTGATCGTCGACGTGCGCGATGCCATGGGCGCCAATACGGTCAATACCATGGCAGAGGCGGTGGCGCCGCTGATGGAGCAGCTCACCGGCGGCAAGGTGCGTTTGCGCATTCTCTCCAACCTCGCCGATCTGCGTCTGGCCCGCGCCCAGGTGCGTATTGCGCCGGAGCAGCTGGATACGCCGGCGTACAAGGGGGCCGAGGTCATCGAAGGGGTGATTGATGCCTATACCTTTGCGGCGATCGATCCCTACCGAGCGGCGACCCACAACAAGGGCATCATGAATGGCATCGATCCCCTGGTGGTGGCCACTGGCAACGATTGGCGAGCGGTGGAGGCCGGTGCTCATGCCTATGCCTGCCGCAATGGTCACTATGGTTCACTGACCACCTGGGAGAAGGACAGCCAAGGTCATCTGGTCGGAACCATTGAAATGCCCATGCCGCTGGGGTTGGTGGGCGGCGCCACCAAGACTCATCCCCTGGCGCAGTTGTCGCTGCGCATTCTGGGCGTCAAGAGTGCTCAGGAGCTGGGCGAAATTGCGGTCGCCGTGGGGTTGGCGCAGAACCTCGGGGCTCTGCGCGCCCTGGCCACCGAAGGCATTCAGCGCGGTCACATGGCCCTGCATGCGCGCAATGTCGCGCTGTCGGCCGGTGCCCGTGGCGATGAGGTGGACTGGCTGGTCAAGCGAATGGTCGAGGCGCGAGATGTGCGCGCCGACCGCGCGGAGGTTCTGCTGCGCGAAAAGCGTGGTCAATGACCATGGATGCGGTAAGGCTGGTAGAGGTCGGCGCACGCGACGGCCTGCAGAACGAGACCCAGACGCTGCCGGTGGCGATACGCGTGGAGCTGATCGAGCGCCTGGTCGCAGCCGGGTTGCGAACTCTGGAGGCCGGGGCGTTCGTCTCGCCGCGCTGGGTTCCGCAGATGGCCGACTCCGATGAGGTGCTGCGACGGCTTCGGCAGCACCCGGGGGTGACCTACACGGCGCTGGTGCCCAATCTCCAGGGGCTGGATGCCGCGCTGGCGGCGGGCTGCAGGGAGGTCGCGGTTTTCGCGTCCGCATCCGAGTTGTTCTCGCAGCGGAACATCAACTGCTCCATCGATGAAAGCCTGCAGCGCTTCCAGCCTGTGCTTGCCAAGGCAGCAGAGCAGGGCGTGGCGGTACGCGGCTACGTGTCCTGTGTGCTTGGTTGTCCGTTCAGCGATGAAGTACCGATGGCTGATGTGGTTCGAGTTGCCCGTGAGCTGTATGCCATGGGCTGCTATGAGATCAGCCTGGGGGACACCATTGGCAGAGGTACGCCGGGGCGGGTCAGGCAGCTCATCGAGGCGTGCGCCAGCGAAGTGCCGGTCACGGCCCTGGCCGGGCACTTCCACGACACCTATGGCATGGCAGTGGCCAACGTTCAGGCGGCTCTGGACGCTGGCGTGCGTGTGTTCGACAGCTCGATCTCCGGGCTTGGCGGGTGTCCATATTCACCAGGTGCCACGGGTAACGTGGCAACCGAGGAACTGGTCTACCTGTTCCGTGAGCAGGGGTTGGCGACCGGTGTTGATCTTCCGGCGCTGCTCGAAGCGGGAGCCTTTATCGATGCCGCGCTGGGCAAGGCCTCGGCCTCGAGAGTGGCCACGGCTCTGCGCAGCAAGGCAGCCCGTCCGCGATGACGGTGCCGGAGGGCTGGTGATGACAGGCATGTGTCACGCCCAGTATCCCGACACCCCATAAACGACGACCTGGCGGTCGTCCATCCAAGCGCTTCCTCAATAACAACAAGAGCCCGCGAGGGCGAGGGACATCATGACTCAAGAACTTGCCAGGCCGGCCGCAACGCCGTCCGACGTCACGCGCGATACCAACAACCTCTATGAGGTGTGGGGCGACACCGTGGATTCCAGGCATCTCGTGCTGGCCATTCTGATCAGTGCAGTCGTCAGTCTCGGTACCTATGCATTGGCATTAGGGATTCTTGCCGACATCCTGGATTCGGCGCAGATGGCCAAGGCCTACGCCATGTTGTTCGGAATTCTGGGCTGCCTGGGTGGCGGGACTATCAGTGCCTTCCTGTTCAAACCCAAGCGCGATGTGGTCGAGCACGTGGCGGATCCCGCGTTTCGTGAGCAAGTGGTCAACGACCTGCTCAAGGAGTACGGCAGCCTTGGTCGCCTTGAGGAGACGTCGCCCGAGGTGATCGCCGAGCTGCGCGATCTGGGGCTCTACGAGCTATTTCGCGACGCTCAGCGGCGAGAGGAGGGAGCGCGTGAGTCTGCCGCTGACACCGAGGTGGATGAGCATGCATCCCTGCAGCCAAGTGGAGGGCGTTCGTGATGGAGGGGTTGCTTTACGAAATCCTGATGGCTCTGGCACTGGGTTTGTTCGGCGCGGTGTTGTTCTCCGCTATCGGTCTGGTCTCGGGAACCGATGAAACCACCACCCTGGCGCCCTTGACCATGTTGGTCGTGATGCTGGGTGCGCCGCCAGCCGGCATCCTCACCTTTTTTCTGGCCGGGGCGGTCGCCAAGCATATGACCCACGCCGTACCCACTGCGCTGTTGGGGATTCCCGGCGACACCATGGCGACTGCGCTGATCGGGGACGCCAACTACTTGCGCCGACTCGGCGTGCCCCACGTGGCCTTGCGCAAGATGATCACCGGCGGCGCGATGGCCGCTCTGATTGCAGTGCCGTTATCGGTGCTGTTCGCGGTGTTGCTGGCGCCATTCGGCGATGTGATCAAGCAGTTCGCTCCCTGGGTTTTCCTCTGTGCGGCCTTTGCCATCGCTTATTTCTCGGCCGGTCGCTGGGCCTCGGTGCTGGCGCTGCTGCCATTCGTGCTGGTCATCGTTGCCTTGCAGGCGTTGACGGCTCAGCACGACGTCAAGCTCGCCGTCAGCTATTTCCTCGGTATCGCAGTCGCGCCGCTGATCGCCTCGCTGTTCTCGCTGCTGGCGCCGGGCGAGCGCGAGAAGATGCGTCGCGATGGCTTTCGCGTCTTTTCCCTGGCTCCGGATATGAAGGGCTGGAAAGGCTACTTTCCCAATCCGTTTCGAGTGATCAACAAGCGTCAGAGACGCATGACCGCGATGGCTGCCAGTGTCACCAGTGCCACCTTCGTCTTCAGCCCCGTGGCCATGACCGTGATCATGGGCGAGGTGATCGGCGCCCGCATCAAGCAGGCATACGAGCGATTGACCACGGTGATCACTGCACGTAATGGCGTAACTGAGTCGACCTACATCGCGGAAGCGCTGATTCCCCTGATCGCCTTCGGCCTGCCGCTAAGCCCGGTAGCTGCCGGGCCGGCTGCGCCGCTGTTCAATGCACCGCCGCGTTTTACTGTCGACAGCGCGACAGGTGAGGTCAACAACCTGCATAACCTGCTGAACTACTGGGAGTTCTTCGGTTACGGCATGTTGGCGGTGTTTGTCGCCATCCTGATCGCTTATCCATTTTCCATGAGCTTCGCCCACCGGGCGGCATCCTTCGTGTTCCGCAAGATCAGTCACGAGGCGGTGATCTCCACCTTCATCGGTCTAGCACTGGTCGTGGGTATCTGGGAGGGTGGCCTGCTCGGAGTGCTGGTGGTGGTCACCATCGGCTTGATTGGTGGCTTCCTCGGGCGCTTCCTGGGGTTCAACATCGGCGTGCAGTTCATGGGTTACTACACGGCGGTATTGAGCGTACCGGCTATGTTGGCCGTGTTGAGGTAAGCGACAACCTTGGGCGCAACGGTGCGCCTGGTGTTAGCGCAGCAGCTCCAGTGGTCCGCTGATGCCAGCCAGGTAGTCATCCACGCACTGCAGTACCAGCTCGCTGCGCCAGCGCTCGGGTTGGGTGGCCAACTCGTCGCGCGTCAACCAGGTGATGCCGCTGATGTCGCTATCCAGCTCGCGCTCGGGGTCATGGCGCACGGGGCGTGCGCTGAAGCACACGCGCTGATAGGTCACGCCATTACTTGGTGCGGTATAGAGGTAGATGCCGAGCAGGGCAGTGAGCTCGACGTCCCAGCCGGTTTCCTCGAGCGTCTCGCGCAGTGCGGCTTCGCGTAGCGATTCATTGGCTTCCAGGTGCCCGGCCGGTTGGTTGAGTACCAGGCGGCCGGCCTTGAACTCTTCGACGAAGAGGAAACGGCCATCATCTTCGATCACCGTGGCCACGGTGATATGGGGTTGCCACTCCATTTTTGGTGCTCCAAAAAACGATCAGCGTGCAGGATTCTGTAGGAGTGAGCTCTGCTCGCGAAAAACGGCTTCGCGAGCAGAGCTCGCTCCTACGGAGATTGTTCGCGTCTATAAATAAAGAACCCCGGCACCAGGCCGGGGTTCTTTTTACACTCAAACCTTATCAGGCATTCAGTGAAGCCAGAGCGGCGTTGAAGGTGCTGCTAGGGCGCATCACCTTGCTGGTCAGCTCGGGGTTGGAGCGGTAGTAGCCACCGATTTCGACCGGCTTGCCTTGTACGGCAGCCAGTTCGCCAACGATGGTCGCTTCCTGCTCGGTCAGTTGCTTGGCCAGCGGGGTGAAGCGGGCTTTCAGCTCGGCATCGTCATTCTGCTCGGCCAGGGCTTGTGCCCAGTACAGTGCCAGGTAGAAATGGCTGCCGCGGTTGTCGATCTCGCCGACCTTGCGCGCCGGGGACTTGTTGTTGTCCAGCAGCTTGCCGGTGGCCTGATCCAGAGTCTTGCCCAGTACCTTGGCCTTGGCGTTGTTGGTCTTGATGCCGGTTTCCTCAAGCGACACGGCCAGGGCCAGGAACTCGCCCAGGGAATCCCAGCGCAGGTAGTTCTCTTCGACCAGCTGCTGCACATGCTTGGGTGCCGAGCCGCCGGCGCCGGTTTCGTACATGCCGCCGCCAGCCATCAGCGGTACGATGGACAGCATCTTGGCCGAGGTGCCCAGTTCCATGATCGGGAACAGGTCGGTCAGGTAGTCGCGCAGTACGTTGCCGGTCACCGAGATGGTGTCCTGGCCACGGATCATGCGCTCCATGGATACGCGGATGGCTTCGTTGTAGCCCATCATGCGGATGTCCAGGCCGGTCAGGTCGTAATCCTTGAGGTACAGCTCGACCTTCTTCTGCAGTTCGCGGTCGTGGGCGCGCTCCGGGTCCAGCCAGAAGATGGCAGGGGTGTTGGACTGACGAGCGCGGGTAACGGCCAGCTTAACCCAGTCGCGAATCGGCGCGTCCTTGGTCTGGCAGGCGCGCCAGATGTCGCCGGCTTCAACCTGGTGCTGCATCAGCACGGTGCCGTCGGCAGCAACGACGCGCATGGTGCCGTCGGCGGTCATTTCGAAGGTCTTGTCGTGAGAGCCGTACTCTTCGGCTTTCTGCGCCATCAGGCCGACGTTCGGCACGGTGCCCATGGTGGTCGGGTCGAAGGCGCCGTTGGTTTTGCAGAAGTTGATCATTTCCTGATAGATGCGAGCGTAGGTGCTCTCAGGCATGACGGCCTTGGTGTCTTTCTGCTTGCCGTCCTTGCCCCACATCTGGCCGGAGTTGCGGATCATTGCCGGCATCGAGGCGTCGACGATCACGTCGCTCGGAATGTGCAGGTTGGTAATGCCCTTGACCGAGTCGACCATGGCCATTTCCGGGCGGTGGGCGTAGACCTCGTGGATGTCGTGGAGGATTTCTTCCTGCTGCGAGGCCGGTAGCGACTTGATCTTGTCGTAGACGCTGCTGATGCCGTTGTTCGGGTTGACGCCCAGTTCCTTGAACAGTTCGCCGTACTTGTCGAACACGTCCTTGTAGTAAACGCTGACGGCGTGGCCGAAGACGATCGGGTGGGAGACCTTCATCATGGTCGCCTTGACGTGCAGGGACCACATCACGCCGGTTTCCTTGCAGTCCTGCAGGGTCTTCTCGAAGAAGTCACGCAGCTTGCGGCAGCTCATGAACATGCTGTCGAACACTTCGCCTTCTTGCAGAGCGAGTTGTTTCTTGACCTCGACCTTGCCGTCCTTGCCGACGAACTCGATGCGCACGTCACCAGCCTTGGCCATGGTGATCGACTGCTCGCTGGAGAAGAAGTCGCCGCCGCGCATGTAGTCGGCGTGGGACTGCGAAGCCATGCTCCACTTGCCCATGCTGTGCGGGTGCTTGCGTGCATAGGCCTTGACCGCGGCCGGGGCGCGGCGGTCGGAGTTGCCTTCGCGCAGAACCGGGTTCACGGCGCTGCCCAGGATTTTGGCGTAGCGGGCGCGAACTTCTTTGTCTTCGTCGCTCTGCGGATCTTCCGGGAAGTCCGGAATGTTGTAGCCCTGGGCCTGCAGTTCGGCGATGGCTGCCTTGAGCTGAGGTACGGAGGCGCTGATGTTCGGCAGTTTGATGATGTTGGCGTCCGGCTGCAGGGTCAGCTCGGCCAGTTTGGCCAGGTCGTCATCGATGCGCTTGTCGGCGTCCAGGCGGTCGGCAAAGCTTGCCAGGATCCGTCCAGCAAGAGAGATGTCGCGGGTTTCAACGGAGATGTCAGCCGAGGCGGCAAAGGCTTCTACAATTGGCAGAAGCGAATAGGTAGCGAGGGCCGGAGCTTCGTCGGTGAAGGTGTAGATGATCTTCGAAGGGGTGGACATTTAGGGTTAACTCTCTTCTTTGCTGAGCGCGCATAGAAACTCGACCTGCGCGGGTAGGCGCTTGAGCCCCATGATGGCGGGGCCGGGTCGAGGACTCGCCGCGGTGATGTTGGATGCACCCGTAGAGTGTCGAGCATTTCGAGCCGGCAGACAGTAGTGGCCGTTTACCGGGTTCAAGAGGTTGCTGTCTGGTTCCAGACAGGTCGCCCCTTATGACTCGTTAGTCACCTAAGCAGTATACCACTGCGACACCTCGCCACAGAATGCCCAGTTGCATAAGACCTTTGCACATGTGTCTCCGCGAGCGGTTTGCGCTACTCTCGGGGATGCACACTGTCTAACCACAAGATGGAGTCCAGCATGGGATACCAAAAGATCCAGGTGCCAGCCAGCGGTGACAAAATCACCGTCAATGCCGATATGTCGCTGAACGTTCCGAACAACCCGATCATCCCGTTCATCGAGGGTGACGGTATCGGTGTCGATATTTCTCCGGTGATGATCAAGGTCGTCGACGCGGCTGTCGAAAAAGCCTATGGCGGCGCCCGCAAGATCTCCTGGATGGAAGTTTATGCCGGCGAGAAGGCCACCCAGGTTTATGATCAGGACACCTGGCTGCCGAAAGAAACCCTCGAAGCTGTGCGTGATTACGTGGTTTCGATCAAAGGCCCGCTGACCACGCCTGTTGGCGGCGGCATTCGCTCATTGAACGTGGCTTTGCGCCAGGAGCTTGATCTCTATGTCTGCTTGCGCCCGGTACGTTGGTTCGAGGGCGTACCCAGCCCGGTGAAGAAGCCGGGTGACGTGGATATGGTGATCTTCCGCGAGAACTCCGAAGACATCTATGCCGGCGTGGAGTGGAAGGCTGGCAGCCCCGAGGCCGAGAAAGTCATCAAGTTCCTCACCGAGGAAATGGGCGTCAAAAAGATTCGCTTCACCGACATGTGCGGTATCGGCATCAAGCCGGTTTCCGAGGCGGGCACCAAGCGCCTGGTGCGCAAGGCCCTGCAATATGCCGTGGACAACGACCGCAGCTCGGTGACCCTGGTGCACAAGGGCAACATCATGAAATTCACCGAGGGTGCCTTCAAGGAGTGGGGCTACGAGATCGCCCGCGAGGAATTCGGCGCCGAGCTGCTCGACGGCGGCCCGTGGATGCAGTTCAAGAATCCGCATACCGGCAAGAACATCGTGGTCAAGGACGTGATCGCCGACGCCATGCTGCAGCAGATCCTGCTGCGTCCGGCCGAATATGATGTGATCGCCACGCTCAACCTCAACGGTGACTACCTCTCCGACGCCCTGGCGGCCGAGGTGGGGGGGATCGGTATCGCGCCCGGTGCCAACCTGTCCGATTCGGTGGCCATGTTCGAGGCGACTCACGGCACCGCGCCGAAGTACGCCGGTCAGGACAAGGTCAACCCGGGCTCGGTCATTCTCTCTGCCGAGATGATGCTGCGTCACATGGGCTGGGCCGAGGCTGCTGATCTGATCATCAAGGGCACTAACGGCGCAATCGCCGCCAAGACCGTGACCTACGACTTCGAGCGTCTGATGGAGGGAGCGAAACTGATGTCCTGCTCCGAATTTGGCGATGCGATGATCAGCCATATGTAATCGGTAGACCGATTCAGAGCGTGAAAAAAAGGCCGGTCACATGACCGGCCTTTTCGTGGCGATTTGCCAGAGTACTCAGACTTCGACAGTGCTCGCGATAGTTTGCGCCTGGGGTACGGCCACGGGGGCGTCCTGGTTGGCGGTAACCGCGCTGATATTGATGGCATGCAGTCCTTTGGGGCCTTGCACGATCTCGAAGCGGACCGGCTGGCCGGCCTTGAGTGTCTTGTAACCGTCCATCTGGATGGCCGAGTAGTGGGCGAACAGGTCCTCATCTCGGCCGTCGGCCAGGATGAATCCGTAGCCTTTGGCGTTGTTGAACCACTTGACCTTACCGCTGAGCATGCTGATATCCCTCTGCAAAGGACTCCATCTCTGGAGTATCATCCACTTCGACTCCACGCGATAACCGACCAGGCTGGGCGAAGGCGTGGAATCCCTGATACCCACCAGTGGGTATTTATTTGTTGTAACACCCTTTTGCCGTTAGTCAAGGCTATACGGCGGATGGCTGAGAACTCAGTCAAACTCCCTCTAGCATCCCCGTTCGCCCGGCCTTGAACCTCTGATTTCAGCATGCATGCAAGTAGCCAGATTCGACTAACATTCAATCAGGATCACCCGGCAGAGCATGAGGATGACTCCTCTGGTATCGCTGTTCAGGAATCCAAGCCAGCATTGCAGGCACCACCGATGTACAAGGTGGTCTTATTCAATGACGACTACACCCCGATGGATTTCGTCGTCGAAGTGCTCGAAACGTTTTTCGGCATGAACCGGGAGCTGGCGACCAAGATCATGCTGGCCGTCCATACAGAAGGGCGTGCGGTGTGTGGTGTGTACACCCGTGATATTGCGGAGACCAAGGCAATGCAGGTCAACCAATACGCGCGAGAGAGCCAGCATCCGCTACTCTGTGAAATAGAGAAGGACGGTTAACGCCGGCCACTTGGGTATGAGGTGAAGCTATGTTGAATCGAGAGCTCGAAGTCACCCTCAATCTGGCTTTCAAGGAGGCCCGTGCCAAGCGTCATGAATTCATGACGGTCGAGCACCTGCTGCTCGCCTTGCTGGATAACGAGGCAGCCGCCAGTGTGCTGCGGGCCTGTGGGGCCAACCTCGACAAGCTGCGCCACGATCTGCAGGAGTTCATCGACTCCACTACGCCACTGATTCCTCAGCACGATGAAGACCGCGAAACCCAGCCGACTCTGGGCTTCCAGCGCGTTTTGCAGCGTGCTGTCTTCCATGTGCAGAGCTCCGGCAAGCGTGAGGTGACCGGCGCCAACGTGCTGGTCGCGATCTTCAGCGAGCAGGAAAGCCAGGCCGTGTTCCTGCTCAAGCAGCAGAGCGTGGCCCGCATCGATGTGGTCAACTACATCGCCCACGGCATCTCCAAGGTGCCGGGGCATGGCGATCAGCACGAGAATGATCAGGACATGCAGGATGAGGAGGGCGGCGAGTCCTCAGCTTCCGGCAATCCGCTGGATGCCTACGCCAGCAACCTCAACGAACTGGCTCGTCAGGGACGTATCGATCCACTGGTCGGTCGCGAGCATGAAGTCGAGCGCGTTGCGCAGATTCTCGCGCGTCGGCGCAAGAACAACCCGCTGCTGGTAGGCGAAGCTGGTGTTGGCAAGACAGCCATCGCTGAAGGCCTGGCCAAGCGTATCGTCGACGAGCAGGTGCCTGATCTGCTGGCCGACAGCGTGGTCTATTCCCTGGACCTCGGTGCACTTCTGGCCGGCACCAAGTACCGCGGCGACTTCGAGAAGCGCTTCAAGGCGCTGCTCAATGAGCTGCGCAAGCGCCCGCACGCCATCCTCTTCATCGACGAGATTCACACCATCATCGGTGCTGGCGCGGCGTCGGGCGGGGTCATGGATGCCTCCAACCTGCTCAAGCCAATGCTGTCCTCTGGTGAAATTCGCTGCATAGGGTCCACCACCTTCCAGGAATTCCGCGGCATCTTCGAGAAAGACCGTGCGCTGGCGCGACGCTTCCAGAAGGTCGACGTGGTCGAGCCTTCGGTAGAGGACACCGTCGGCATTCTCAAGGGGCTCAAGGCGCGCTTCGAGCAGCATCATCATATCGAATACAGTGATGAAGCCCTACGTGCAGCGGCTGAGTTGGCTGCGCGCTACATCAATGATCGACACATGCCGGACAAGGCTATCGACGTGATCGACGAGGCCGGCGCCTACCAGCGTCTGCAGCCGGAAGACAAGCGCGTGGCGCGTATCGAGGTGGCTCAGGTTGAGGATATCGTCGCCAAGATCGCGCGGATTCCGCCGAAGCACGTGTCCAGCTCCGACAAGGAGCTACTGCGTAATCTGGAGCGTGACCTCAAGCTCACCGTGTTCGGCCAGGATGCTGCCATCGACTCGCTGGCAACCGCGATCAAGCTGTCGCGTGCCGGCCTCAAGGCGCCGGACAAGCCGGTCGGCTCCTTCCTCTTCGCTGGTCCTACTGGCGTGGGCAAGACCGAGGCCGCACGGCAGTTGGCCAAGGCCATGGGTATCGAGCTGGTGCGTTTCGACATGTCCGAGTACATGGAGCGTCACACCGTGTCGCGCCTGATCGGTGCGCCGCCCGGTTACGTTGGTTTCGACCAGGGTGGCTTGCTGACCGAGGCGATCACCAAGCAGCCGCACTGCGTGCTGTTGCTCGATGAGATCGAGAAGGCGCATCCAGAAGTCTTCAACCTGCTGCTGCAGGTGATGGACCACGGCACGCTAACTGACAACAATGGGCGCAAGGCGGACTTCCGCAACGTGATCCTGATCATGACCACCAACGCTGGCGCGGAAACCGCTTCGCGTGCGTCGATCGGTTTCACCCAGCAGGATCATTCCACCGATGCCATGGAAGTGATCAAGAAGAGCTTCACACCGGAGTTCCGCAACCGTCTGGACACCATCATCCAGTTTGGTCGCCTCAGTCACGAGACGATCAAGAGCATCGTCGACAAGTTCCTCACCGAACTGCAGGCGCAGCTCGAAGACAAGCGTGTCACGCTGGAAGTCAGCGATGCTGCGCGCAGCTGGCTGGCCGAGCGCGGTTACGATGTGATGATGGGCGCACGGCCGATGGCGCGTTTGATCCAGGACAAGATCAAGCGTCCGCTGGCAGAGGAAATCCTCTTCGGCGAGCTGGCCGAGCATGGCGGTGTGGTGCACATCGACATCAAGGATGGCGAGCCCAGCTTCGAGTTCGAGACGGCGGCAGAGGTCGCCTGATCGAATGGCCTCAAGTGCACTGAAAGCCCTGGTGGCTTTCAGTGAGCCAACGAAAACGCCCGGCATATGCCGGGCGTTTTCGTTTGGTGCTTGGCTTAACGGGCGCGGTAGGTGATGCGACCCTTGCTCAAGTCATAAGGCGTCAGCTCAACGCGCACCTTGTCACCAGTGAGAATGCGGATGTAGTTCTTGCGCATCTTGCCGGAGATGTGCGCGGTAACGACGTGCCCGTTTTCCAACTCCACGCGGAACATGGTGTTGGGCAGGGTGTCGACGACAGTGCCTTCCATTTCGAAGCTGTCTTCTTTCGACATGCAGTAAAGCCCTCGGTATCCAGGAAATGGCCCGGTGCAACTGGCGCCAGGCAAAAGCGGCGTGCATTGTGCCCGAAAACAGTGGGCTGCGCCAAGTGGCTTGGAGTGTCGAACTGACTGGGGTGGTGGCTGAGAGGCTAGGTAAGCAGTGTCCAGCGCTGATTAACGAACAGTTCGATGGGGCGGTACTGGGTCTTGTAGTTCATCTTCCGACAATTCTTGATCCAGTAGCCGAGGTAGACAGCCTCCAGCCCCAGGCGCTCGGCCTCGCCGATTTGCCAGAGGATGGCGAATCGCCCCAGGCTGCGGCGTTCTTCGGTGGGGTCATAGAAGGTATAAACCGCCGACAGACCGTTTGGCAGAACGTCAGTGACTGCGATGGCGACCAGCCTGCCCTGTAGACGAAACTCGTAGAAGCGTGAGAACGGCAGGTCGCGAATTAGAAAGGTCGAGAACTGGTCGCGGCTCGGTGGATACATGTCACCATCAGCGTGGCGCTGCTCGATATAGCCCACGTAGAGATCGTAATATTCTTCAGTGAATGCCGGGCGCACGCAGCGAACGACGATGTCTTCATTGCGTTTGAGGATGCGCCGCTGCTGGCGGTTAGGTGTGAAGCGCGCAGCAGGAATGCGTGCAGGAATGCAGGCGGTGCACTGCTGGCAATGCGGTCGGTAGAGGTGGTCGCCGCTGCGGCGAAAGCCCATTTCCGAAAGTTCTGCATAAACCAGCACATCCATGGGCTGGCTGGGGTCAAGAAACAGGGTGGTGGCCTGTTCTTCCGGCAGATAGCTGCATGGATGGGGTTGAGTGGCATAGAACTTCAGGCGGGCCAGCTCGGTCATGGCGGTGTCTCGGGGAAGCCTGATAAGAGTGTATGCCAGGCTGCGGATATCGACTAGGCGAGCCAATCTGCTCCGGTGGGCAGATCGAGGTGACACTTGAGGTATTCGGCGAAGCTGGCGCGCGGTATGGCCCTGGCGCCGAAGCTGTGCAGATGCTGTGTAGGCATCTGGCAGTCGATGAGGACGAAGCCCCAGTCTCGCAGCTTGCCGACCAAGGTGGCGAAACCGACCTTGGATGCATTGTCGGCACGGCTGAACATGGACTCACCGAAAAACAGCTGGCCGATGGCCAGGCCGTAAAGCCCTCCGACCAGTTCGTCCCCGCTCCAGACCTCCACGGAGTGGGCGATACCGCGCTGATGCAGCTGCAGGTAAGCCTGCTGCATGCCGCGGGTAATCCAGGTCCCATCGGCGTAGGCGCGTGGCTCGGCGCAGGCCTGTATGACGGCGGCGAAGTCCTGGTCGAAGGTGACGCGATAACGCTGCTGGCGCAGCAGTTTGGCCAGGCTGCGGGAAACATGCAGCTCATCAGGGAGCAGAACGGTGCGCGGATCGGGCGACCACCAGAGAATTGGCTGGCCATCCTGAAACCAGGGAAAGCAGCCATGTCGATAGGCACTGATCAGGCGGTCGGCGCTCAGATCGCCGCCAGCGGCCAGCAGGCCATTAGGCTCGCGCATGGCTTTAGCCAATGGCGGGAACTGCAGTGAGTCGCGTTGCAGCCAGGTGAGCATGTGCGCTTGTCCAGCGGAGGAGGGGAGGGCGAGCGGAGGTGCTCGCCCTTGTCCATCAGTTGCCGTCGAGAAACTTCTCGACATCCAGCGCGGCCATGCAGCCGGCGCCAGCGGAGGTAATGGCCTGACGGTAGATGTGATCGGCCACGTCGCCGGCGGCGAACACACCTTCGATGCTGGTAGCGGTGGCATTGCCTTCGCTGCCGCCTTTGATCTTCAGGTAACCGTCATGCATGTCCAGTTGGCCGACGAACAGCTCGGTGTTGGGCTTGTGGCCGATGGCGATGAACACGCCAGCCAGGGCCAGCTCCTTGGTGCTACCGTCGAGGGTGCTTCTCAGGCGCATGCCGGTCACGCCGCTCTGGTCGCCCAGCACTTCGTCCAGGGTGTGATTCCAGTGCAGGCGCATGTTGCCGTTCTCGACCTTGTCGAACAGCTTGTCCTGCAGGATCTTCTCCGAGCGCAGTTTGTCGCGGCGGTGCACCAGGTGCACTTCCTTGGCGATGTTCGACAGGTACAGTGCCTCTTCCACTGCGGTGTTGCCGCCGCCTATCACAGCCACCACCTGGTTGCGATAGAAGAAGCCGTCGCAGGTGGCGCAGGCGGAGACGCCCTTGCCGGAGAAGGCCTCTTCCGATGGCAGGCCAAGGTACTGGGCGCTGGCGCCAGTGGCGATGATCAGTGCATCGCAGCTGTAGGTGCCGCTGTCGCCCTTGAGCACGAAGGGGCGGCTCTGCAACTCGGCGGTATGAATGTGGTCGTAGATGATCTCGGTGTCGAAGCGCTCGGCGTGCTTCTGCATGCGCTCCATCAGCGCCGGGCCGGTGAGACCTTCGACGTCACCCGGCCAGTTGTCCACTTCGGTGGTGGTGGTGAGCTGACCGCCAGGCTGGATGCCGGTGATGACCACGGGCTTGAGGTTGGCGCGCGCGGCATAAACGGCGGCGCTATAACCGGCAGGGCCGGAACCCAGGATGATCAGGCGGGAATGCTTGACTTCGCTCATAAAAAAACCCCATAAGCCTTTGTCACAAAAGAGAATGCGTGCTCCAATTGAGCCGCATGGAAGCTGCTGGCGGCTATGCTACACCGAAGCGGGGTGGGTGCGGGAGCTTGGCAATTGGCCTGGGCGTCAGGCTGGCCCTACAATAGGCCGCTTCGCGGTTAACCATCAGATGGACGCGCCAAGGGCGCAGGAAATGGCTGTTTTGAAGAATTCCACCACCCAGATTACCGACTGGCGTCAGAAGCTTCAGTACCGACTGAAGGAAGGCGCGTTGATCGCCCTGGGCGCTATGTGCCTGTACCTGCTGATGGCACTGTTGACCTATAACGTTGCCGACCCGGCGTGGGACAACAGCGTGCAGGTCGAACGCATCATGAATGCCGGTGGCAGCATCGGCGCCTGGCTCTCCAGCGCACTGTTCGGTGCGCTGGGTTACTTCGCCTACATCTTCCCGCTCCTGCTGGCCGCCAAGACCTGGCAGGTGTTTCGCACCCGCAATCAACCCTGGCACTGGAACGGCTGGCTGTTTTCCTGGCACAGCATCGGCCTGGTCTTCCTGATTCTTTCCGGTGCTGCGCTGGGCGATATTCATTTTGCAGCGGCCGCCGGCATGCAGGGCTCCGGTGGTGGCATGCTCGGTGCCAGCCTGGGTGATTTGGCCGTGCATGCGCTGAACGTGCAGGGCAGTACCCTGGTATTCCTGGCACTGTTTCTGTTTGGTTTGACCGTCTTCACCGATCTGTCCTGGTTCCGCGTGATGGACCTGACCGGCAAGATCACCCTCGACCTGATCGAGCTGATTCACGGCGCCATCACCGGCTGGTGGAATGCCCGTAGCGAGCGCAAGCAGATGAAGATTCAGCTGCGCGAGCTGGATGAGCGGGTCACTGAAGTGGCTGCGCCAGTGGTTTCGGATCGCCGTGAGCAAGCCAAGGTCAAGGAGCGTCTGCTCGAACGCGAAGAGTCGCTGAGCAAGCACATGAGCGAGCGCGAGAAGCGCCCCGCACCGGTAATTGCGCCGCCGCCCGTGGCCAAGGCGCCAGAACCGAGCAAGCGCGTGCAGAAGGAAAAGCAGGCGCCGCTGTTCGTCGACAGCGCGGTGGAAGGCACCTTGCCGCCGATTTCCCTGCTCGACCCGGCGGAAGCCAAGAAGGTCGAGTACTCGCCGGAATCGCTCAAGGGCGTTGGCCATCTGCTGGAAATCAAACTCAAGGAATTCGGTGTCGAGGTCGCGGTGGATTCGATCCATCCGGGCCCGGTGATCACCCGCTACGAAATCCAGCCGGCTGCAGGGGTCAAGGTCAGTCGCATCGCCAACCTGGCCAAGGATCTGGCGCGTTCGCTGGCCGTGACCAGCGTGCGGGTCGTGGAAGTCATTCCCGGCAAGACCACCGTCGGTATCGAGATCCCCAACGAGAACCGTCAGATTGTGCGTTTCTCCGAAGTGCTGTCGACGCCCGAATATGATGACGCCAAGTCGCCGGTGACCCTGGCGCTGGGGCACGACATTGGTGGCAAGCCGGTGATCACCGATCTGGCCAAGATGCCGCACCTGCTGGTGGCCGGTACCACCGGTTCCGGTAAGTCGGTGGGCGTGAATGCGATGATTCTGTCGATTCTGTTCAAGTCGAGCCCGGAAGACGCCAAGCTGATCATGATCGACCCGAAAATGCTCGAGTTGTCGATCTACGAAGGCATTCCGCACCTGCTTTGCCCGGTCGTCACCGACATGAAGGAAGCGGCCAACGCCCTGCGCTGGAGCGTTGCCGAGATGGAACGCCGCTACAAGCTGATGTCGAAGATGGGCGTGCGCAACCTGGCGGGCTTCAACCGCAAGGTCAAGGATGCCATCGAAGCCGGCGAGCCGTTGTCCGATCCGCTGTTCCGTCGCGAAAGCATGGAAGACGAAGCGCCCTTGCTCAAACCTCTGCCGACCATCGTCGTGGTGGTCGACGAATTCGCTGACATGATGATGATCGTCGGCAAGAAGGTCGAAGAGCTGATCGCGCGTATCGCGCAGAAGGCGCGTGCGGCGGGTATCCACCTGATCCTCGCCACCCAGCGCCCGTCGGTGGACGTGATCACTGGCCTGATCAAGGCCAACATCCCGACCCGCATGGCGTTCCAGGTATCGAGCAAGATCGACTCGCGCACCATCATCGACCAGGGCGGTGCCGAGCAGTTGCTCGGCCACGGTGACATGCTCTACATGCCGCCGGGTACCAGCTTGCCCATTCGTGTTCACGGCGCCTTCGTCTCGGACGATGAAGTGCACCGTGTGGTCGAAGCCTGGAAGTTGCGTGGTGCGCCGGATTACAACGAAGACATTCTCGCCGGTGCCGAAGAGGGTGGCGGCAGCTTCGAAGGTGGCGGTGGTGAAGGCGGTGAGGGCAGCGAGGAAGACCCGCTGTACGACGAGGCCGTCAACTTCGTGCTGGAAAGCCGCCGTGCCTCCATTTCTGCCGTGCAGCGCAAGCTGAAGATCGGCTACAACCGCGCCGCACGGATGATCGAGGCGATGGAAATGGCCGGCGTGGTCAGCTCGATGAATACCAACGGTTCACGCGAGGTACTCGCGCCCGGTTCATCTCGTGACTGAGTGTTGCGTCTCGCGGATAAACCGCTGAATTCGCGGTCTACAGGATTCACGGCAGCCCAGGTGCTGCCGAGCAATGCGAGGTACCGAGTCGCCTCGCCATTCTCATACGGACTCAAGGGGTTTATATGCGTGTTATTCGCCTGCTGATGCTGGCTGCTTTGAGCTTTACCCTGCTGACCGCCCAGGCTGATGAAGAGGCGGCCACCAAGCGCTTGAGCGAATTGCTCAGCCAGGCGCAAACCATCAGTGCGCGCTTCTCTCAGTTGACCCTCGACGCCAGCGGCACTCAGCTGCAGGAAACTGCAGGGCAGCTGGCGCTCAAGCGTCCGGGCATGTTCCGTTGGCACACCGATCAACCCATGGAGCAACTGCTGGTCTCCAATGGCGAGAAGGTCTGGCTGTACGACCCGGATCTGGAGCAGGTCACCATTCAGACACTCGATCAGCGTCTGACCCACACTCCCGCGTTGTTGCTCTCCGGCGATGTCTCGCAGATCCGCGAGAACTTCGAGATCGACTACAAGGAAGGCGGCAGCGTGGTCGACTTCATTCTCAAGCCCAAGGCCAAGGACAGCCTGTTCGACAGCCTGCGGCTGTCGTTCCGCAATCGCGTGCTCAACGACATGCAACTGATCGACAGCATCGGTCAGCGCACCAACATCCTGTTCCTCAATGTGAAGATGAACGAGCCGGTCGAAGACCATCTGTTCACCTTCGACATTCCGGAAGGCGCGGACGTCATCCAGGAGTAAGGCGTGGATCTGTTCGGTCGCCAACCCGTCGCGCAGCCCCTGGCTGCGCGTTTGCGTGCTACCAGCCTGGACGAATACGTCGGCCAGGAGCATGTGCTGGCGCCGGGCAAGCCGCTGCGCGAGGCGCTGGAGCAGGGCGCCTTGCACTCGATGATCTTCTGGGGGCCGCCTGGCGTAGGCAAGACCACCCTGGCGCGCCTGCTGGCCAAGGTCACCGACGCGCATTTCGAAACCATCTCCGCTGTGCTCTCCGGGGTCAAGGAGATTCGCCAGGCCGTCGAAGTGGCCCAGCAGCACGCGGCTCAGTACGGCCGCCGCACCATTCTCTTCGTCGACGAAGTGCACCGCTTCAACAAGAGTCAACAGGACGCGTTCCTGCCCTACGTGGAAGACGGAACGCTGATCTTCATCGGTGCCACCACCGAGAATCCCTCGTTCGAACTGAACAATGCGCTGCTGTCGCGTGCCCGCGTCTATGTGCTCAAGAGCCTCGACGAGGCGGCGATGCGCAAGCTGGTCAATCGCGCGCTGAGCGACCCGAAAGGCCTTGGCGATCGCCATCTCAGCCTGCCGGACGAGGCCTTTCAGATTCTTCTGGCTGCCGCCGATGGTGACGGCCGTCGTTTGCTCAATTTTCTCGAGAACGCTGCAGACCTGGCCGAGGACGGTGGCGAAATCGGGGTGGAGTTGCTGCAGAACCTGCTGGGCGACAGCCGCCGTCGTTTCGACAAGGGCGGCGAAGCCTTCTACGACCAGATTTCCGCGCTGCACAAGTCGGTGCGCGGTTCCAGCCCGGACGGCGCGCTGTACTGGTACGCGCGCATGCTCGATGGCGGCTGCGACCCGCTGTACATCGCCCGCCGTGTGGTGCGCATGGCCAGCGAGGACATCGGCAACGCCGATCCGCGCGCATTGACCCTGTGCCTCAATGCCTGGGACGTGCAGGAGCGCCTGGGCAGCCCTGAGGGTGAGCTTGCCGTGGCCCAGGCCATCGTCTATCTGGCCTGTGCGCCGAAGAGCAATGCGGTGTACACCGCATTCAAGGCGGCTATGCGTGACGCTGCCGAGCAGGGCTCGCAGGAGGTGCCGCTGCACCTGCGCAACGCGCCGACCAAGCTGATGAAGCAGCTCGGCTATGGCGATGAATACCGCTACGCCCATGATGAGCCGGATGCCTATGCGGCGGGCGAGGATTACTTCCCCGAAGTCCTCGAGCCCAGGCAGTATTACGATCCGGTGCCGCGTGGGCTGGAACTGAAGATCCGCGACAAGCTGCAGCATCTGCGCAACCTGGATGCCAACAGTCCCAGGCAAAGGAGAAAGCCATGATTCGTGTAGCGCTTGCCGTCGCTGTAGGGGGCGCGGCTGGTTCGGTTATGCGTTTTCTGGTTGCCAGCTGGGTGGCCGGCAACTGGCCCCGGCATTTCTACCTGGGCACCTTTGCAGTAAACGTCATCGGTTGCCTGCTGATTGGTCTGCTGTCAGGTCTGTTCCTTACCCGTACCGATCTGCCGCTGGAGCTGCGTACCGGACTGATTACCGGTGTGTTGGGTGGCTTCACTACTTTTTCATCCTTCAGCCTGGAAATCATGAAGCTGATGGATGGAGGTCGCGCCCTCGAGGCGCTCGGTTACCTGGCATTCAGTATCCTTGGTGGTCTGCTGGCTGCCTGGGCTGGTCTGAGCCTGGCCCGATTGGCATCCTGACCCGCTAAAGCTTTACACTCGGCAACCCGCGTCACGCTGGTGGCCGCAACCTTTTTTTGTCGATGTATTGAGACCCGAACATGCTCGATTCCAAACTTGTCCGCACGCAACTCACCGAAATCGCCGAGCGCCTCGCCACCCGTGGCTTCGCCCTTGACGTCGCCCGCTTCGAGGCCCTGGAGAGTCAGCGCAAGTCGGTGCAGGTGCGCACCGAGCAACTGCAGGCCGAGCGCAACAGCCGTTCCAAGTCCATCGGCCAGGCCAAGGCGCGTGGCGAAGATATCGCTCCGCTGCTGGCGGAAGTCGACCAGATGGGCAGCGACCTGGAAGCCGGCAAGCGTGAGCTGGACGCCATCCAGAACGAGCTAGACAACCTGCTGCTGAACATTCCCAACCTGCCGCACGAGTCTGTGCCGGTTGGCGCCGATGAAGACGGCAACGTCGAGGTGGCGCGTTGGGGCACCCCGCGCAGCTTCGATTTCGAGATCAAGGATCACGTCGCCCTCGGCGAGCAGCACGGCTGGCTGGACTTCGAGACCGCTGCCAAGCTGTCTGGCGCGCGTTTCGCCCTGCTGCGCGGCCCCATCGCCCGTCTGCATCGCGCCCTGGCGCAGTTCATGATCAACCTGCACACCGGCGAGCATGGCTACGAAGAGGCCTACACCCCGTATCTGGTGCAGGCTCCGGCGCTGCAGGGCACCGGTCAGCTGCCGAAATTCGAGGAAGACCTGTTCAAGATCGCCCGTGAAGACCAGGCCGACCTGTACCTGATCCCGACTGCCGAGGTCTCGCTGACCAATATCGTCGCCGGCGAAATTCTTGATGCCAAACAGCTGCCACTGAAGTTCGTTGCGCATACCCCGTGTTTCCGCAGTGAGGCGGGCGCTTCCGGTCGTGATACCCGTGGGATGATCCGTCAGCACCAGTTCGACAAGGTCGAGATGGTGCAGATCGTCGAGCCGTCCAAGTCCTTCGAGGCTCTGGAAGGCATGACCGCAAACGCTGAACGCGTGCTGCAACTGCTGGAGCTGCCGTATCGCAAGCTGGCTCTGTGCACTGGTGACATGGGCTTCTCCGCAGTGAAGACTTACGACCTGGAAGTCTGGGTGCCGAGCCAGGACAAGTACCGTGAGATTTCCTCCTGCTCCAACTGCGGCGACTTCCAGGCGCGCCGCATGCAGGCGCGCTACCGCAACCCGGAAACCGGCAAGCCGGAGCTGCTGCACACGCTCAACGGCTCCGGCCTGGCGGTCGGTCGCACCCTGGTGGCGGTACTGGAGAATTACCAGCAGGCCGACGGCAGCATTCGTGTGCCCGAGGTTCTGAAACCCTATATGGGCGGCATTGAAGTGATCGGCTGATAGGCCATCACGACGCAAAAAAACGGGGTGTTAGCAGCTGCCCCGTTTCAATGGAGGTAGGGTGCGCCATGCGCACCAGGGCCTTACACCGTAGTTTGGTGCGCGCAGCGCACCCTACGACCGACCTCTGATGAGGCTGATCTGATGCAATTCCTTCCGCTGTTCCACAAGCTGCAGGATCGCCTGGTACTGGTGATTGGCGGTGGTGAGGTCGCGCTGCGCAAGGCGCGCCTGCTAAGCGACGCTGGTGCTGTTTTGCGCGTGGTCGCCCCGGAGATTCGTAGCGAGTTGCAGGAGCTGGCCGGTCCTGGCGGCATCTTCCTGCGTGGCTATGCGAGCAGCGACTTGCAGGGCGTTGCCCTGGTCATTGCTGCGACCGATGACGTGCCGCTCAATGCGCAGATTTCTGCCGAGGCCCAGGCGTTGGGCATTCCCGTCAACGTGGTGGATGCGCCGGCTCTGTGCAGCGTGATCTTCCCCGCCATCGTCGACCGCTCGCCGCTGATCGTCGCGGTCAGCAGTGGCGGCGATGCGCCGGTACTGGCGCGGCTGATCCGCGCCAAGATCGAAACCTGGATTCCGGCCACCTACGGCCAGCTGGCCAACCTGGGCAAGCGCTTTCGTGAGCGGGTCAAGCAACTGTTTCCCGATGTGCAGCAGCGCCGGGTGTTCTGGGAGGATGTCTTCCAGGGGCAGATCGCCGAGAGCGTGTTTGCCGGCAAGCCGGAGGAGGGTGAGCGCCTGCTGGAGGAGCGTCTGGCCGGCGCAGCGCCACGTGCGCTGGGCGAGGTCTATCTGGTCGGTGCTGGGCCGGGCGATCCCGATCTGCTGACCTTTCGCGCCCTGCGCCTGATGCAGCAAGCCGATGTGGTGCTCTACGACCGCCTGGTGGCTCCCGCCATCATCGAGCTGTGCCGGCGCGATGCCGAGCGCATCTACGTCGGCAAGCGCCGCGCCGATCATGCGGTGCCGCAGGAGCAGATCAACCAGTTGCTGATCGATCTGGCCCGTCAGGGCAAGCGTGTGCTGCGCCTGAAAGGCGGTGATCCGTTCATCTTCGGTCGTGGTGGTGAGGAGATCGAGCAACTGGCGGCGGAAGATATTCCCTTCCAGGTCGTGCCGGGTATCACCGCTGCGTCCGGTTGCGCGGCCTATGCCGGCATTCCGCTGACCCACCGCGATCATGCGCAGTCGGTGCGTTTCGTCACAGGTCACCTCAAGGACGGCAGCAGCAACCTGCCATGGAAAGACCTGGTGGCTCCAGGGCAAACCCTGGTGTTCTACATGGGCTTGGTCGGCCTGCCGGGCATCTGCGAGCAGCTGATTGCTCACGGCCGTTCAGGCGCCACGCCTGCAGCGCTGGTGCAGCAAGGTACCACGCAGAATCAGCGGGTATTCACCGGTACCCTGGAGACTTTGCCGCAACTGGTGGCCGAGCACGAAGTGCACGCGCCCACGCTGGTGATAGTCGGAGAAGTGGTCACCCTGCGTGACAAGCTGGCCTGGTTCGAAGGCGCCCAGAACCGCATCTGACGCGTGGTGGCTGAAGCCTTGATCGGGGCTTCAGCCATCATCCGCTGTCACTCTAGCGCTGAAACACACCTTTACCCGGCAGGCGCTGGCGATCATGCGCGCGAGTGAAATCCTGCTGCGGCCCTTTGGGAACCACGCCAGTCGGGTTGATGGTGGCGTGGCTGGCGTAGTAGTGCGATTTGATGTGAGTGAAGTCCACCGTCTCGGCGATGCCTGGCCACTGATAGAGCTCGCGTAGCCAGTTGGACAGGTTCGGGTAGTCCTCGATGCGTCGCAGGTTACATTTGAAGTGGCCGTGATAGACGGCATCGAAGCGGATCAACGTGGTGAACAGGCGAATGTCTGCTTCGGTCAGGTATGCGCCGGCCAGATAGCGATTCTTGTCCAAGAGCGCATCCAGTTCATCGAGCATGGCGAACAGCTCGTCGAAGGCCTCTTCATAGGCTTCCTGGGTGGTGGCGAAGCCTGCGCGATAGACGCCGTTGTTCACCGTGGGGTAGATGCGCTCGTTGAGCTGGTCGATGCGCTCGCGTAGCGGCTCGGGGTAGAAGTCCAGGTCGTTGCCGGTCAAGCCATCGAATGCGCTGTTGAACATGCGGATGATTTCCGCCGACTCGTTACTGACAATGCCGCCAGTCTGCTTGTCCCACAGCACGGGCACGGTGACACGGCCGCTGTAGTGGCGGTCATCGGCGGTGTAGCGCTGATGCATGTAGCTCAGGTTGTCGAGGTGGTCGCCGCTGGAACCGAACTCGCGGTCGAAGGTCCAGCCCTGTTCGCGCATCAGCCAGCTCACCACGGATACATCGATCAGCGATTCGAGGCCTTTGAGTTTGCGCAGGATCAGGGTGCGGTGAGCCCAGGGGCAGGCCAGCGAGACGTACAGGTGATAACGTCCGGCTTCAGCCTTGAAGCCGCCGTCACCACTTGGCCCGGCGCTGCCGTCGGCGGTTACCCAGTTGCGGCGTTGTGCGCTTTCGCGCTGGAAGCGGCCGCTGTTGCCGGTGTTGTACCACTGGTCGTGCCAGCGTCCATCGATCAACAAGCCCATGACGCTTGCCTCCGTTTTGAGTGAGTCTGGAGTCTAACGTTATGAACTCGATTGAAAGGTGGAAAAAGCTGGCTTAAATGATCGGCTGGTTAGATTGAAGGCGGGCATCCCAACGCTGCTGTGCCTGCTGGAACGCCGCTTCACGGGCCAGGCCCAGGCCACGCAATGCGACGGCCATGGTAGCGATCACCGCCAGGCGGCCGTAAGGGTCATCGTGCTCGCCGCGCCAGAATGCGCCCAGCACGGCTGGGTCGAGTCGTTCGGGTTTGACATGGCGCTGCGCTGACAGCGCAGGCCATTCTTCGTCCCAGTTCTCGCCGTCGAGGGTGCCGTAGAGATGGCATGCACCGTCCGGGTTGACCTCGATCTCGCCGCCTTCGCCCTTGATCACGATGGCATGGTCACCGAGCAGCCCACTAGCTTCGCGATGCACGGCCTGATAGCCGGGGTGGAAGATGCTTTGCAGTCCGCAGCGGGCGCCGAGCGGGTTGATCACACGGGCCAGGGAGTGGATCGGCGAGCGCAGGCCCAAGGTGTTACGCAGGTCGATCATGCGTTGCAGCGCCGGCATCCAGTTGCCCAGGTAGCTGTAGGCCAGGTTGTGCTTGTCGAGCGCTGTTTCCACTGCCTGCCAGCCGTCACAGCAAGAGATATCCAGCTGCTCCAGCAATTGCTCGGTATACATACGGCCTGCGGTATGGGCGCCGCCACCGTGCATGAAGATGCGCACGCCGCTGGCGGCCAGCGCCTTGGCCGCCAGCAGGTACCAGGGCAGGTGGCGTTTTTTACCGGCATAGCTAGGCCAGTCCAGGTCGACCTGAATGTCGGGGGCGGCGAGTCGTGGGCGGATGGCCTCGGTGAAGCCGGCGAGCTCCTCGGCGCTCTCTTCCTTGTGTCGCAGCAGCATCAGGAAGGCGCCGAGCTGGGTGTCCTCGACCTTGCCGTCGAGCAGCAGGCCCATGGCTTCGCGGGCCTCCTCGCGGGTCAGGCCGCGGGCGCCGCGCTTGCCCTTGCCGAGAATGCGCACGAACTGGGCGAAGGGGTGTTCGGCGGGCGTGATCAGGTTCATAGGCAATTGGTCGGTTTCGGCAGGCCGGCGAGCTTGGCGGCGAGTTTGGCGGGCGTGCCCTTGAACAGGCGATTGAGGTGCAGGCTGTTGCCTTTGTCCGTGCCCAGTTTCAGGGCTGCGTACTTGATCAGCGGACGGTTGGCCGGCGATAGCTGAAACTCGGCGTAGAAGGCGCGCAGCAGTTCGAGAATTTCCCAGTGTTCTTCACTCAGCTGCAACTCTTCCGCTGCGGCCAGCGCCTCGGCTACGGGGTGTGACCAATCCTGCAGGTCGACCAGGTAGCCGTCCTTGTCCAGGGCGATTTCGCGTCCGGCGACGTTGAGCGTGCTCATAGCCAGCTGTTGACCTTGGCGTAGCGGGTACAGAGCTCGACGAACCCTGGATAGTCCACGACCTGTGCGCGCTCGGGCGCCTGCAGGCCGCGGGCGCTTAGGTCTTCGCCCAGTGCATAGAGCGCAACGCTGGCGGGCATCAGTTGCAGCGCCTGCAGGTTGGTTGTGCCTGGCTGCAGCGCGTAGACCGCATCGCCGCTGAGCAACAGACCATCAGCGGTACCCAACAGACGCAGGCAGCTGGCCAGGCGGCTATCGGCGAACGGCGAATGGGAAAGTATGTGCAGGGTGGCCATTAGAGGGTGATCACCTGGTCATAACGATCAAGGAGGGCGGTCAGTGCGCTGTCGTCCAGTCGCTCTACCGCCAGATTCAGTTCGGCATCGCTCAGGCCGCGCTCGTCCAGGCTGCGTTGGCTGGCGTACAGATCTTCTACGCCGAACATCGGCAGGGCCTGTAGGTTCGCGCCAAGGTCTTTTTGCTGTAGCGCACCAGGCTGCTGCGCTTTGCTTAGCTGGAACACGCCATCGTCGAGAAACAGCATGCCGATGGGCAGGTCGAAGGCGCCGCCGGCCAGGGCGATATCCAGCGCCTCACGAGCTCCAGGGCCGCTCCAGGGTGCCTGGCGACTGATGATCAACAACGACTTGCTCATTCAGTGGCCTCCGAAGCAGATCAGTCGGTCGGCCTGTTGCGCTGCTTCATGCAATTGGCCGAGGCCGGAAAGCTCCCACGGGGCCTGCAGATTGGCCGCTGGGCGTGCATAACGCTGCGCCTCTTCGGCGTTGAGTACACCGCGACGCAGCGCAGCAGCGATACACACCACCGCGTCCAGCCTGTTGGCAGTGACGAACTCGCGCCACTCGCTGGGCAGATCCGCCTCGTCCTGCGGGCTGACCACGTTGCTGGCGGCGCTGTGCACGCCGTCCTGGTAGAAGAACAGGCGAACGATCTCGTGGCCGTCCGCCAGCGCCGCCTGGGCAAAGCGCAGTGCGCGTCGCGAGGCAGGCAGATGAGGGGCGGCGAACAGGGCAATGGCAAACTTCATGGCGTTTCCGGCGAGGCAAAACTGCGCCAATGATAAGGCCAGGGTGCCCGGCAAACAAAGGCGGCTGACGGCCGCGCAAGAAAAAGCCCGCCGAAGCGGGCTTGAAGGGGGACGAAAGCTGTCAGTCGTCGCCGCCCATGATGCCGAAGATCTGCAGCAGGCTGACGAACAGGTTGTAGATCGATACGTACAGGCTGATGGTGGCCATGATGTAGTTGCGTTCACCACCATGGATGATGGCGCTGGTCTGGAACAGGATGCAGGCCGAGGAGAACAGCACGAAGCCGGCGCTGATCGCCAGTTGCAGGCCGCTGATCTGGAAGAAGAAGCTGGCAATCACGGCACCCAGCAGAACGAAGAAGCCTGCCGTGATGAAACCGCTGAGGAAGCTCATGTCCTTGCGGGTGGTCAGCACGTAGGCAGACAGGCCGAAGAACACCAGCGCGGTCATGGTAAAGGCGGAGCTGATGACCTCAGCGCCGTTGGCCATGCCCAGATAGCGGTTGAGGATCGGGCCCAGGGTGTAACCCATGAAGCCGGTCAGCGCGAGCGTGGAAAGCAGGCCCCACGAAGAGTTGCGCAGCTTGGCGGTAAGGAAGAACAGGCCGTAGAAACCGATCAGTACGACAAAGATGTTCGGATAAGGAACGTTGGCGCGCTGCGAGATGAACGCCACCAGGCCGCTGAAGGCCAGGGTGATGGCCAGTAGGCCATAGGTATTGCGCAGAACGCTGCTGACTTCCTGTTGCTCAACCTGAGAATGGTTGAGTGCATAATCTCGCTCTTGCATGGCGACGCTCCTGTTGTAAGAGGCTTTCAAATTCGAATGTATCGGATCATAACAGAGCGGGATTGCCTGCCAAGACTTAGAGTTTGACAGTGTGTTGCGTTCCGGTAAGATTGCCGCCCGCACTGCTGCGGAGGTTTGAGCGTTAGCCTCCGCACTCAAGAATCTGGAAGCGTGGCCGAGTGGTTTAAGGCAACGGTCTTGAAAACCGTCGATGGGCAACTATCCGTGAGTTCGAATCTCACCGCTTCCGCCAATTCTCCAAAATTGCCACGACGCAATTGCTGATCCTAATCTGGCGCTTGCTTTTTGACTCCCGTGCGCCAAGCTAGGTCAGGCCCTGGCTTTTTGTTAAGGTGACCGGCAAGTTCAATCTCACCGTCGTTGCACGGTGGCTGACAAGGTGCAACGAGGTGGCGATTGATTAGGGTCCTGGTTGTCGACGATCACGATCTGGTCCGCACGGGCATCACCCGTATGCTGTCCGATATCGACGGTCTGCAAGTCGTGGGCGAAGCCTGCACTGGCGAAGAAGCCCTGCTCAAGGTTCGCGAACTCAAGCCCGACGTCGTCCTGATGGACGTCAAGATGCCCGGCATCGGCGGCCTGGAGGCCACCCGTAAGCTGATGCGCAGCCATCCCGATATCAAGGTCGTCGCCGTTACCGTGTGCGAGGAAGATCCGTTCCCGACGCGCCTGCTGCAGGCCGGTGCCGCCGGTTATCTGACCAAGGGTGCGGCGCTGGATGAGATGGTGCAGGCCATTCGCCTGGTATTCGCCGGCCAGCGCTATATCGATCCGCAAATCGCCCAGCAACTGGCGCTGAAATCTTTCCAGCCGCAGAACAGTGGTTCGCCATTCGATCTGCTGTCCGAGCGCGAAATCCAGATCGCGCTGATGATCGCCAACTGCCACAAGGTGCAGAACATCTCGGACAAGCTGTGCCTGTCGCCGAAGACGGTCAATACATACCGCTACCGCATCTTCGAGAAGCTCTCCATCACCAGCGATGTCGAGCTGGCTCTGCTCGCGGTTCGCCACGGCATGGTCGACGCCGTCAGCTGAAAATGTCTGCCCCATTCGATCCGAGTGCCTTCCTGGCGACCTGCAGTGGTCGCCCCGGCGTCTATCGCATGTTCGATAGCGAGGCTCGTCTGCTCTACGTCGGCAAGGCGAAGAACCTCAAGAAGCGTCTCTCCAGTTACTTTCGCAAGACCGGTCAGGCGCCCAAGACGGCCGCGCTGGTCGCACGTATCGCGCAGATCGAAACCACCATCACCGCCAACGAGACCGAGGCACTGCTGCTCGAACAGACCTTGATCAAGGAATGGCGGCCGCCATACAACATCCTGCTGCGCGACGACAAATCCTACCCTTACGTGTTTCTCTCCGACGGTGACTTTCCACGACTCGGCATTCACCGGGGGGCAAAGAAGGCCAAGGGGCGCTATTTCGGCCCTTATCCCAGTGCATTGGCGATTCGCGAGAGCCTGAGCCTGCTGCAGAAGACCTTTCTGGTTCGCCAGTGCGAGGACAGTTACTACAAGAACCGCACGCGACCTTGCCTGCAATACCAGATCAAACGCTGCAAAGGTCCCTGCGTCGGCTTGGTCAGTCCGGAGGAGTACGCCGAGGACGTGCGCCACTCGGTGATGTTTCTCGATGGCCGCAGCAATGCACTGAGCGAGGAGCTCTCGGCCAGCATGGAAAAGGCCTCGATGGCCCTGGAGTTTGAGCGCGCCGCTGAACTGCGTGATCAGATCTCCATGCTGCGCCGCGTGCAGGACCAGCAAAGCATGGAAGGTGGCACTGGCGACGTCGACGTGGTCGCGGTGATGCTCACCCCCGGCGGCGCCTGCGTGCACCTGATCAGCGTGCGTGGCGGGCGCGTGCTGGGTAGCAAGAATTTCTTCCCGCAGGTGGCGATCGAAGAGGAGGGTGGCGACGTGCTGATGGCCTTCCTCGCTCAGTACTACCTGGGTAATGCCGAGCGCGACCTGCCCAGCGAGCTGATCGTCAACGTGCAGCATGAAGATTTCGCCACGCTGATCGAGGCCATCGAGTCGTTACGCGGCCGTAGTCTCAGCATCAGTTTGCGCGTGCGTGGCACGCGAGCCCGCTGGCAACAGCTCGCCGTGACCAACGCCGAACAGGCGCTGGCAGCGCGTCTGGCCAACCGGCAGCATCTGGCCGAGCGTTTCGAGGCGCTGGCTACCGTGCTGGAAATGGACGAGCCGCCGCAGCGCATGGAATGTTTCGATATCAGCCATTCCAGCGGTGAGGCGACGGTCGCCTCCTGCGTGGTATTCGGTCCCGAAGGCCCGCTGAAATCCGATTACCGGCGCTTCAATATCGAGGGCGTGACCGCCGGCGACGACTACGCCGCGATGCACCAGGCGTTGACTCGTCGCTTCAGCAAGATCAAGGATGGTGAAGGCAAGTTGCCCGATGTGCTGTTGGTGGACGGCGGCAAGGGGCAGTTGGCCATGGCGCGCGAGGTGCTACAGGAACTGGCCGTGCCGGATCTGATTCTGCTTGGTGTGGCCAAGGGCACAACGCGCAAACCTGGCCTGGAAGTGCTTTACCTGAACGACGCCGAGCATGAGTTCACCTTGCCCGGCAATTCCCCAGCGCTGCATCTGATCCAGCAGATCCGTGATGAATCGCACCGTTTTGCGATTACCGGGCATCGTGCTCGCCGCGGCAAGACGCGGCGCACCTCGACGCTGGAAGAAGTAGCAGGGATCGGCCCGAAGCGGCGGCGCGAGCTACTCAATCACTTTGGTGGCCTGCAGGAATTGTCCCGTGCCAGCGCGGAAGAAATTGCCAAAGCGCCCGGAATCAGTAAAAAGCTCGCCGAGTTGATTTATGACACTCTGCACAGCGAGTAGAATGCCCGCTCACCTCGCAGCCTAGTTGTGCCGATGAATATCCCCAACTTGCTTACCGTGCTCCGGGTCGCGCTGATCCCGGTCTTTATCCTGTTGTTCTATTTACCGTTCTCCTGGAGCTATTGGGCTGCCAGCGGCGTTTTCGCGATTGCCGCCGTGACCGATTGGCTCGATGGCTATCTCGCCCGCCGCTGGGAGCAGGGTACGCCTTTCGGCGCCTTCCTCGACCCGGTGGCGGACAAACTGATGGTGGCGGTGGCATTGGTGCTGCTGGCGGCCGAACACTCCAATCTCTGGCTGACCCTGGCTGCCGCGACCATCATCGGGCGCGAGATAGTCGTCTCAGCGTTGCGTGAATGGATGGCCGAGCTCGGTGCTCGGGCGCATGTCGCGGTGTCCAACCTTGGCAAGTGGAAAACCGCAGCGCAGATGCTGGCGCTGGTCATCCTGCTGGGTAATCCACCGGTGTTCACCTTCTGGGTCGTGCTCGGATATATCTTGCTGGTGGTCGCAGCCGTGCTCACATTGTGGTCGATGCTGCAGTACCTGTTGGCCGCCTGGCCGCACCTCAGCACCACCTCGGAAAAGAAATAAGTATTTTTGAATCAAAGGGTTGACGGCGCGATTCGATTCTATAGAATGGCGCCCGTCGACAAGACAAGCGGGAATAGCTCAGTTGGTAGAGCACGACCTTGCCAAGGTCGGGGTCGCGAGTTCGAGTCTCGTTTCCCGCTCCAGTTTTACACGAGTCGCCAAGGCGGCTCGTTTGCTTCATGGCTGAGTTGCAGAGTGGTTATGCACCGGATTGCAAATCCGTGAACGCCGGTTCGATTCCGACCTCAGCCTCCAATTCGAAAAGCCTCGTAGATCACTGATCTACGAGGCTTTTTTCATTATCCCAGGCAGGCGTTGCGTGCCTTGCGGGTAAGCGAAGGGCTGTATATAGTCCGGTCCTTCGCATAGCGCTACCGCCCGAATGGCGAAATCGGTAGACGCAGGAGACTTAAAATCTCTCGCCAGCAATGGCGTGCCGGTTCGAGTCCGGCTTCGGGCACCAGTAACTGCGCGGCTTACAGAAAAACGTAGGCCGCAGCGGATTTCCGCAAAAGCAGAAGTTTTCCGCAATTCATCGGGTAGGGGTGATTTTCTTCCCCTTGCGATCACGGATGTACTGCTCGGTCATGACCACTGTTGTGTGCCCGAGCTGATCCCGTGCCTTCAGGATATCCCCGCTCGATTCCGCCTTGTCCGTGCCTGCCTTGGCGCGCAGGTCTCTGAACTGGAAGTCTGCTTTAGGGATCTTGGCTGCCTCCCTGGCCTTATCGAATCTTCCCCGCAACATGCTGGCCGTCATGGCCTTGCCTTCCTCTGTCACGATCAGCCGCGTTGAGCGCACCTTGTGACCGGCCTTACGTGCCTTGATGCGTTCAATCAGCGCCTCCAGCGAGCCGCCAATTTCAATCCTTCGCTTCATGCCTGTTTTGGCCTGCTTAACATGCAGGTTCCCATCCTTGATATCCCGCTCATCCATGCGCAGCGTGTCGCCCGGGCGCTGTCCTGTTAGGTACGCAAGATCCATTGCATCCTGCAGGCCGATATCTGCTACCGCGTAAACGGCGTCGTACATGGAGTCCTCGATGTACACGTCGCGCCCATCCTCCCGGTTTCCCTTAACGCCGGAGCACGGGTTGGCCAGCGCGGTATAGCCGCTTTCCCGGGCGAAGTTCCAGATCGCGCTTAGGAGTGCCTTCTCCCGATTGGCACTTACAGGTGCGTCCTTCCGCCAGCGCAGGTACTGACGAACGTGGATCGGCTGAATAGCCTCCAGCGGCCCGGGCGGGTCGTTGAAGAACTCTTTCAGCCTGGCCAATTCCTGACGGTTCTTGGTCTGAGTGCCAGGGGCCTTGGTCGGAACTATCTGAGTCAGGTACTGGTTGGCCACGTAGTCAAAAGTGATCACTTGCCGCGCCAGGTCGCTAGCCGATCTATCCCGCTCCAGTTCGGCGTACCTCATGATCGCTAAACCGTAGTCCTTCCCGAGCGAGATTTCCTTTCTCGGCCTGCCGCCAAGGTCGTAGAAGTAGTAGGAGGTTTTGCCGCGCTTCCGCTCGCGCAGGCGCGGCACTGATCCTGGCTTGGTTGGTCTGCGTCCCATTACGATGCCTTCCTAGGCCTCCATTCAGAAGGCGCTTCGATCTTCTGCTTCATGTGCGGCATCAGGTTGGCCGCGATCACGCACGGCCAGCCGCTTGCCTTGATGGTGTGGGGGATGCCGTTTGCCTTGAGTATGGCGATTTGCCTAGCTTTTATCTTGGCGCCGGTAAGCTCGCACACCTGCTCGTGGCTGAGGAAATCAATGTGCTCCATTGGCATACCTCTAGCAATGGCTTGGCTTATTCATCATTTCGTTGATCATCACGCTCCTGGATTTTTTTCCTAATCCAGGCTTCCACCTCAGATAGAACGTAATAGGCTGCGGACTGGCGTGTTTCGCCGAACTTTATTGGCTTGGGGAAAGTTGGATCTTTTTTGCGTAGCTTATCTAGGCCTGAGCGAGTCATTCCTATCTTCTTACAAAGATTTGGCTGGCTTATTAAAGACTGTTCGAAGCCCTCTGTTGTCTTATTCACTCGCACATACTCCAATTAATTTTCTGAGTTCGGGTGATAAATCGTTGACTGTAGGGTTTGATATTGAAATGCATGTTTCCTTGCTATCGCAATTATCTATGCGCTTCTTTTCACTTCTAAACCATGAATCCCCAGAGGTTCCTGGCATTAGCTTTTTCCTTGTGACTCTCAGATGCTCGCAGGCTAAACATTTCCCGTTCTTTGTTATTCGCCAATAATGGTGACCTCTGCGGCATTGTTTTTCTGGCCAATAGAGATCCTCCCCTTCTTTCTCAGCAATATCCTTAGTTATTGGGTTTTTCGGCCTCAGATAGCCATCTAGCTGAACCCGGCTTCTCAGTGAAACGCTTTTTTGCTTTTCCTGAGCCTTTGCTTCGTCTCGGCTTGGGTCCCTTCTTTTTCTTTTGTCTACGAACATCACACCACCCCCGCCCACTTCTCAAGCGTGACCATCTTGTTCATGGCTTTTGCTCCTTTCGTTTGCGCGCGGCGATCACGAGGCTTTTCGAGGCCGTTGCTACGCCGCCCGCCACGTCTTCAGGAAGAATTGCTGTATCGCAGTGAGGGCACAGAGGTGCCATCTGGTGGCTGCGCCAGACCTGATCGAGCACCTTTACGGCTCGGCTGCGAGCACTGTGCTGTTCGGCATCCTTCACCTGCTGCTCGCGGCGCTTCAGGTTCTTGATGTGGCCGTCCATGACGCCGACAAGGCACATGTAGGCGTCGAATGGCTCAAGCTCTGTCTCGCAGTCCTTGCACCAAATCCGGCGCTCTTTGTCGTCGTACACCTGTTGCCGATGGGCGCAGGTTGAATGCGGCCGGCGTGTCATTCCCCTGGCTACGCGGATGTCGCCAATGTCTACGACCTTCACGCCGTACAGATACTCTTGCGGTTCGATAGGCGCGTCGCTCATTGGCTCACCTTCTCAAGCGTGATCAGTTTCATGCGGCCTCCTACCGGTTGAATTTCCGTTCGCGTTCCATGCGACGAAGGCAGTCTTCCGGCGACTCGCCTTTCTTCATGTCGTAACCGCACCCCATCGTGCCGCCCTTCCAAGAGCCGGTGCCCTCGCCGACCTCGCCGCTGAACTCAACCCAGATAGAGCGCCGCACACGAGCAAACAACGGGCACCACCTCAGCCAAAGCTGCCGGCATTCCCACTCCTCAACGCGGATTGTCGCCAGGCGCTCCTGAACCTCGCCGCAGCGCAGCACATAGGTGTATGGCAGCTCCCGCTTCCAGAGAGTGAGCGCCTTCCGCTCTTCCCAAGTCAGGCGCTTACCCTTTCCGTAGAAGTCGTGAGCCCAGGTCTCATCAGCAAGCAGCTCACTTTTCCTGACGACATCCCACGACCATGGCAAGTCGATGATCTTGGTCTTGTCGCGCCAATTGAGGTGAATCGAACGGCCGTCTACGAGAGAAAATCCCCAGCGGTCGCCCATGCAATCCCGAGCCTCGCCCGTCCAGCGCTCAAGGAAGCGCAGGCGGATGTAGAAAACAGGCCAGCCCAAGCAGAAGTTGAGCAGGAACCTGCGATCATTCAGTACAAAGCCGAATGCGAGCCCGGGGCGACCAGCAACCTCTCCCCAACTGGCGCGTGCAGACCAGTAGCCCTTCCAGCCCTTTTGGGCCGGCTCAAAGCTCCAGATGCCAAGCAGCCGCAGAATCGAATCTTTCATACGAGCTCCAAATTCTTTTATCTCGGACACAGCAAATCCTCCCGCCCTACGTTGTGGGCAGATAGAAAAGGGGATGGGATGGGGTGGATCAGGCCTGGCGTTGCGCCTGTCGATGTGCGGCCAGGGCTGCTTCGATTTTCGGCAGCGTTTCGTGCGCGGGGTCTGGCGTATCGGCATCAGGCATCTTCACGTAGCCCAGCTCTACGCCGTTGCGGATGAACAGGCGCGCATGCTCCAGCGCCTCCACCAGCGCCCGCAAGTCCGGGCCTGGCTGCGGTGTGGTGTAGAGCTCCTGAATCTCGCACTCTCGCAGCTCAAAGCTGTCCGGCGCACGGTGGTCGATGTACTTCCAGTCTTTGTGGATGGAGAGCTTGCAGCGGAACGCCACCGCCTCCTGCCGCTCTCCCTGCTCGGCCTGTTCTTCTGCCTGTAAATGGCTGCATCCAGCGCCGTTACTGGCTTTCGGGGTGGCCTGTTCATGCCGCACTTCCGGCGCCGGGGTGGCAGTGAGGAAGGCCTGGATACGCGGCAGCATCTCCACCACAGCATTGGCGCAGCGGTAGTTGAGCACGTCGCCATGTTTTCGCTCGGCGTATCCGTGCTCCCTGACTTCGGCCAGCAATTCCACCTCACGCAGCAATCCCCGCGCCGCCTCAAGCTGAGTCCGATAGTGGTCGGCCGCCTGAGACTCTGTTGCGATGCCAGTCAGCGCGCCCGATAACTCGGCATTCAGCCGCCAATTCTCAGCCCGCAGCGCCTCGGCCTCTGCGTGCAGAGCGTCGATGTACGAATCAGCATCGCTGGCCAGGTACACCTGGGCGCTGAGCGTTGCGCAGTCTTGCTGATCCCAAAACACATTCGCCTGATACGCCCGAGGCGTGGGCTTCACTTGCTCATTCATTCGATTCACCTGCTAGCTCAATAGACGAAGTCGTATTCATCGAAACATGGTCCGCACAGTGGCCGCTGTTGGTGCTGAATCGCGTTATGCGTGTCCTTCTTGACCCATCGCGACTTCTTCACGAACACGCCGCAATCACGGCAGCGCGTGTGGTAGTCGGCAGCCTTACGCGACGCAAAGCTGGCCTCAAAGCGCGCTTCTTCAGCAGCCCATTCAGCATGGCGCTGGGCGTCTGTCATTCCGTCAGGTCCTATCTCTGCGGCCATTCGTCACCCCTCCTGCTGGCTGGTGGCGTTGTAGAGCTTCCAGTCCTCGCCGTATTCCCAGCAGTAAGTCGCCGGCCAAGCGCCGCGAGTGCCTGGCTCTACGAACGCATAACGGCATGCCAGATTCCCGCTACGGTCTGGAACCGTCTTGCACCACTTGTGTTCTGGGCCGCCAAGTTGCCAATCAGGATATTGATCGACGGCAGCGCGCATGAACTCGCCCAGGTCGTGGTGGCCACGGCTCATGACGATGTAGGTGTCACTGCCTACGCTTTCGATTTCCAGCGGATATCTGCTCATACGCCACCCCCATTGAGCAGGTCGCGTAGTTGGTCGCAGTCCTCGTTATGCAGGTGGATTGAGCGCGGTTCGCGTCGGTATGGGTCGATCAAGCGCTCAGCCAACTCCACCGGCACGCTCACCCGCTCGGGCGCGGCCTGCTGCGCGGAAAGGGCGCGCATAAACGGATGGAAGTCTGCGTCCTCAATAACCCAGGCGTCGCCATCCCAGCGTGCGCCATGGCGTTTTGCCATAGCTTCAAGCTCTCCGTCAGTTGCTGCATGTAGATCAGCCGATCCAGCAGCCGGCAGGGAGGGGGCTTCCAGCAGTGCGCGCACGCGGTCGATAATCGGTTGAGCACTATGTGCTTGCTTGCCGCGCAGCTGTGGCACTTCAAGCAGTACGCGCACGGCATCGGCAAGCGAGCCCTCGGCCTGCTCAGCCTTGACGGTTGGGGCGGCAGGGGCTGGCGGAAGCTTCAGAGTTGGGTAGTTACGATCAAGTGCCGCACTCAACTGGCGTTCTTCGCAAGTCCACCAACTACCCAAGCAAAACATCAGGTAGGGGGTCTTGATCGGAGCCGGAGCGTTCTGATCCGGCACACCCACCGGCAGGCTGCGGGCTTTTTGCAATGCAGCACGATCCGCAATCAATGCATTCAGATCGTCGATAGAAATCACACACTTGCCCAGCTTCGTCAGCTCAGCGACAAAGGCTTCAACAGCCCGCTCCGCATCTTTGTTCTGCTCGCTCATGTCGTGCTCCAGATATTCGGGTTGTTCCAGTCCGCCCAGGTGACGTGTTTCTCTCGGCGCTCCATGTCCTCAAGCTCTACGCCTACGCCCTCGATCAGCATCACGATGCGGTACCGGTGATTCGTCGGTACGTGCAGCGCAACCGCGCACTGCGCATTGATGCGCCTCACTGCTGCGCTCTCGGTCATGCCGTTCATGCGTTCAGCTCCATATCTTCTTCACGCCAAATCAGGTTCTTGTTGTGCGCGTATCGCCAAGAGCGACGCAGCGTTTCAGGGTCAGCGCCAAGAGCTTCGGCCACCTCGCCCCATGTCATGCACAGGCCGCGCATCAAGTCGGCCCGGCGAAGCGTCTGCAGGTCGTAAACGAACCGGCGCCCGGGTATCCGCGCGAATCCGTCGCGCCCCTTCTTGATGCCCACGTTGCAGATGTGACGGACCTTCCTGGCCAGCCACAGCGAGTCCACGCCGAATTGCTCCGCAACTTTCTTCCAGCACAGCCCGGAGACACGCAGCTCGTAGGCCGTGGCGAGTTGATCAATGGTCATGACGAAACCTCCCAGGCTTACGAGCCGGGCGCCGCTGGTTAGCTAGAGGGGTTAGGCTGCGTTATCAGCCTCGATCGAGAAGGGAGAATGCTGTTGCTGCCACTCGCGGAACTTGGCCATTTCCAAGGGCTTTAAGTCTGTCCAACCGATTGGCCACCCCATCAGCCATTCGACCCATGCCGGGTTCAGTGGGCCATGCAGCTCGGCCGGCGTAACCATGGTCTTCAGCTTCTTGCGCGCGCCAGATCCTCCCCACTTGGATAGCGCCGCGCCGCCGCTTGAGTTCATCGCTGTCGGCGTCGGCCACATCTTGACCGCGCTGCTCAGACCCCATCCCGCCGTCTTGCTGCTGCCGGGCATGTTGTGATTGCCGTGAACCGTTGGCGTTGGCCACAAGCCAGATTCTGTCGCGCTGATGGGGCGCTCCAGTGTCGGATGCCGATAGACAAGCCCATTGAGCGCCATACCCCATTTCGGCAAGGTCACCGATGACCACGGCAAGTCCTCGTCCCACAAGCAGCGGTGAGTTTTCCACGAAGACGTGGCTGGGTCGTACCTCACCGATGATTCGAGCCATCTGACGCCAGAGGCCAGACCGCTCGCCATCAATCCCGGCACCAGCCCCGGCAGCGGATATGTCCTGACACGGGAATCCGCCCGAAACCACGTCAACAAGGCCTCGCCATGGTCGTCCGTCAAAACTGCACACGTCAGACCAAATCGGGAAAGCTGGGAGGGCTCCATCGTTTTGTCGTTGCGCCAGAACTTGTGCTGCGTAGGCATCACGCTCAACGGCGCAGACGGTGCGCCACCCCAAGAGGTGGCCGCCGAGTATTCCTCCACCAGCGCCCGCGAAAAGAGCCAGCTCATTCATTCTCACCTCGCTATTGGTGTGCACCTCAGGCACCCGCACGGGACGGGCGCCCAGGTCGTGCGGCAGTACTCGATCATTGGCAGGCGCCGTATGACGCCATCTCGACGGCTCGGGCGTACTCGCGCTCGAGGTTGTCGAGGGTCTTGTAGGCTCTGGCCTTGGTCACTTCGTCCATGTCCTTGAGGCGCGATTCCAGGTCGTGCATGGCTGCGCTCAGGTGGCGCTGGTGTTCGAAGAGCTCAATTGGCGACATGGCTGTTTTCCTCGATTGCTCGCGCCAGGGTCGCCTTGCTGCACCCGAGCGCCTTGACGATGGTGTTCATGGACTCGCCGGCTGCGATCATTGGCATGGCCTGACGGGCCAGTTCCTGGCGGTGCTTGCGGCCTCGTTCGGTCGTTGCCTTGCGATTAGCCTCGTTCGGACCGGTGCCGCGGTTGCCTCCGCGCTTGCTTTCGATCTTGATCCCGTAGGCCTGAGCCAGCCGCTTGATCCGGCGCGCATCAATCTGCAGGTGGTACTTGATCGCGGTGATGCCGGCTCCCTTGTCTGCCAGCGCCCGGATACGCTCAGCATCAGCCGCATCGTTCGCACTCTGGCCGGTAGAAAGGACAATCGCACCGGGGCCATTCCACTGGCCGCCGATATCGCCGCCGATGCGAATCTCGTAGTGCTTGATCACGCCGCCCTTGGCTTCGAAGTCGGCCACAGCCTGGTCCAGCCAGGCACTGGTGATCGCTGCGCCCTGCACGGTAGGCAGGTTCAGTGTCGTCAGGTGGTGCATGTTGGTGTCCTCGGAATAAGTGGCCGAATGCCCAGGTGGCCAGCCTGTCGTTACGGCGCGGCTCCAAGCGTTGCCGGTGGCGCCCCGTGTCGTGGTGGCGGGGTTCGTTGGCTACTTGATGCGAATGGATGCTTCGCCGCGCTCAAGGTGAGCCCAGGCGGGCTCTGGCAAGAGTTCGTGCTCTGCGTCTTCACCAGCGTCTATGCGTTTCCGCACGGACTCGTTATGGGTGCGGATTTCCTTGAGCTTGGCGGCTATTGCCTTCTTGTCCGGGGCAATGCTGGTGCTGACAGTAACCAAGTCGTCAGGGACATCCGACTCTTTGTCGACGATGACTTTTTCGACGCCAGCAGCCAGGGTGATGGTGAACAGGGGGCGTTTGATCGACTTAATGCCAGCTGCCTCCATGTTGCGGCGCAGGTAATCGCTGATCTGGCCAATACTGTTCTTTTTGATGCGCTTCAGTTCGGCAAGCCTGGCGATCTCGGTATCAATTGCTTCGATGTCGCCCTCAATGTTACGGCGCAACATCACGATGCTGTCTGCCTTGACCTCAAACTCGCCCTGGATCGCATCCATGGTGTCTTGGATGGCTTGCTTCAGGCCTTCATCGTCGGTGTCGGCCATGGCGGCAAGTTCCGCCATCTGACCTGTCAGCACATAGAGCTGAGTCATGCTGCGTCCTCCTGCTTGAATCGAGGCGTTTGCTCGGCAAGTTCCTTGGCGATGCGCTTGACACCGTTGTGGTCTTGCTGGGCAGTTAGGCGCCGCACGGCCAGGTCATGGGCTTTCTTCAGAGCCTGGAATGTTTCGGCCTGCTGCATCTCAGTGATGACGCCTTTGAGGTATTCCAAGCGCTCGTTCTTCAGGCGCTCTTCCTCGGCAGCTTTCTCCAGCGCCCGCTCTTGCGCCTCTTCTTCTTGCCGCTGTTCGACGTAATCGCGATCATCGAACATGCCCATAAATACGTCAGCGCTGAAGCCGAGCATCGAAAGGGCTTTCTTGATGGCGTCGGTCAGCGATTTCTTTGGCGCCTCGCCGTCAGTTGTGGTGCCGTACTTCGACTTGTAGAGATACGGTGTGCACCCGTACTGCTCAATCTCCCCTCGCTCGCCGTTGACCTTGAACCAGAACATGATCTTGACGGTGTGGTTCAGTTCGAACCCAAGCGAGATGCGTTTTTCGCCTTCGCCGGAAAACATCTCGGCGCCCTTGTCGAAGCGCTCCTCAATGATGTTCCAGCCAAAGCCGATTCCAGCAGGCCCGAATACCTCGGTAGCCTTCATGACCATTGCCGTACCGTTCAGGCTGGTGATGTTTTGGCCGCCGACCTTTGCTGCTTTGGTGTATTGAGGGTCGGTCTTATCGACCTGAGACCAGATCTGCATGTTTTGCTCAGACATAGCTTCGCCCTCCAGGGCGCTGGTGATGTTGTGGGAGAGGGTGGCTTACTTGCGGTTGGCTTCTTTCGAGAAGTACCGGTGCCAGATGTCTGGATGATCGGCGCGCATCATGTCCACGCGCCGCTGTAGAACGCTCAATGCCGTGCGCTGGGCGTCACGGATAAGCGGCTTGTTCTCATGCATCAAGCGCTGATTGATCCACTGTTCTTGAGTTGCGCACTTGATGCGCAGCTTGCGGAGTTCTTCGCGCTCGTCGGCTGAGAGCGGAAGAAGGTTCTTGAGGAAGCTCATGGTCTACCCCGCAATCCAATCAACAGCGCCCAATGCGCCGATGAGTACAGTGAAGAAGCAGATAGCGGAGAATGCGCCGCGATAGATTGCGCAGCGTAGGGCGCGTTGGCGGCGGGTGCTCATTTGTCACCCCACGAAACGCTTAGCCACAGATCGACGAATTGCCGTTCCTCGGCGCGCACTGCGCACGTGTAGCCAAGGCCCCGAAGCTCTTTCAGGATCGCAAGGCATAGCGGCGGGTAATCGCGCTCATTGCAATAGGTTGATGTTCCAAACCCATAGTCGCGCGTGGTGTATTCGTACTTCCCTTGTTCAGCGGCTTTGGCCACGCCAGCAAGGATCGTCTCGACGGCAAACGCTGGGTCTTTGGATTGAGCAATGCTGCGCGCTTGCTCTGCGGTCATCTTGCTCATGTCACCACCTCGGCCACAGCCGACGCAAATACATAGATAGACCCCAGGAAGCAGGCCACAAAAAAACCCGCTTTGATCATCTCGGCGGGCTTCGGTAAGCGGATCGTGATGGTCATGGCCTGTTCTCCGGAATGTCGTCGATAGCAGCGCGTATGTCGCGGTACGGGCCATCGATCATCCAGCGATTGCCTTCGTGGGTGCCTTCAAATCCATAGGCCTCGCAAAGCGCGTCGAGCTTGTTCAGTCGCTCGGCATCAGCCTCAGCAGCGCGCAGGCGGGCGATAAGAGAGAGGATCGTTTGTGGTGAAGATGCACACAGAAAATCCTGATCGGTCTGCATGTGATTACCGCAGCGAACTGAGTGCTCCCAGCCGAACGGTCGATAGATGTTCAGCTTGCTGTCGGTCGCCGCTTCCTCCAGCTCCGCCAACTGCTCGTCACTGATGCTGGGTACGATTGGGGTGGTCATGGCTGATCTCCTGCAATAGCGTTGCGCAGGTTGCAGGCCTCGGTTGTCAGCTGATCAATCAGACGTTTGTCGTCGTAGTAGGCCTGGCCGTCAGCGTAAGGCAGAGATTCGCGCAGCTTCTCAATGCGCAACTCTAGGTGTTTGATCTGTACCTGAACTGTTTCGTTGCTCATCCCACCATCCTCCCAATCCGCTGCGCATCCAGTTGGCGCTGGCGTTGTTTGCGTGCTACGTGAGTCGCCAGATCGATAAGCGAATCACGCCGGTCTTTGTCGTAGTAGGCAGGGCAGCCAGCGGCGATGAAGCCGATAACCGGGTCAAGCTCGCCCATGGGCAAACGCGAAAACGCCAGCTTGTCTATGGCCACCTTGGCGCACTGTTCGTAGATCGAAGTGGGCTTAGTCATGATTGGCTCCTTGCCTTGGCGATGGCGTCGTGCAATGCAGCTATCCCTTCGAATACAGGGAGAGGTGATCCGCTTTTTACCGCCATATCGATTCGCTCATTGAGCCCATCGAGAACGGTTGTTGCAGCCTCCAGCAGCGCGGCATTGAGGGAGAGCAGGGCGTCGTAGTCGTCGAGCAATCCAGGGAGTTCGACTTCAGCGTTGAAGTGGTATGACTCAACCCAGTCCTTTCGCATCTGAGCCACGTCAGAAGCGCTATTTCGTACAACCGCCTGATCACTCATAGTCATCCTCTCCCCGCTCAGCGGCATACGCCTCAGCGTGTTCGGCGGCCATTTCGTAGGCCAGGTTCTCGACGTACTTCTCGCCCATGAATGCCTCAAAGGCGGCCTTGGCCTTGTCGCCCTGTCCGGTTGCTGCGTACAGGATCATGGCGTTGAAGTTGTTGTGCGGGTCGAATGAGCCAGCCACCAGTTCAGACAGCTTGTCAGCCAGGTCAAACGCCTTGATCACCTCTTTGCCGCCGATCACTAGCGGCTTGCAGGCCATCAGGTCGTCAGCAATACCGCACGCCCAAGAATGGCCCTCGGCGGTGTCGATGAACTTCGTTTCGCACTCCGGCTCGGCCATATCGTGGCGCCACTGGAGAAGGTCTAGGGCTGCGCTCATGAGGCACCTCGGGCTTCTAGCCATTGACGTTTCGTGCAAACGACCCATGCATGCGACAGAGAGCCGTGATGCATGCGCCATTCGGGTTTCTTTTTCCAGTACGCGCTTCGCGTTTTGGCGGGGCGCATAACGCTGACGTAGGGCTCTTTCCACTCGCTGATGTTTTCAGCGCACCAACGAATGAAAGCCCTGGCGCTATCGCTCGGCGCGGGGTCGTGTACGTAGCGGGTCATGATCAATCCTCGCTATGTGCGTGGAGAGGGGTTAATCGACTTTCACAAACTCGCCATCAGCGCTCAGCTGATACCAAGTGCCTGGCTCGATTCCGTCTTGACCGGCGATACCTGCCTTGATGTGCAGGATGCGACCGTGGTCGTCGCCTTCCGCCGCTTCGTCTCGGTAGCAAAGGACGATTGCGCTGCCGGCGCTGGCCATGGCCTTGCCTTGGATGCCGGCCGCCATCGCTACCGAGTGCCTGCCAGTGCTCGACGCCGCACCGCGGTTGCCAGTGCTCGACGCCGGGGAATCAGGATCAATCGGCTCGCAGCAGCTGCTGGTGTATTCGATTGCGGCCTTGACCAGGCCTGCAATGGTCAGCTCCGCCTTGATCTCGATCTTGCGGCTCGCGACTTTGGAGTCGCCACTTTCGCGACTCAGGTCGCCAGACTGCTCGACTAGGGCGAAACGGCTGCCGCCAGGCGCGTAATAGCCGAACACGTCGAGCGGATACTCGCAGGCGTGAAAGCCGGAGGCACAGGCCTCAACCCTGCCTTCGTGCTGGTACTCCTTACCAACTTCAAACTGGAAGCCACGGCACTGCAGGTTGCCGTCGAAGCCTTTGTACGAAGTGACGACTTCGGTTTTCTCGTTCTTCTTGCGTGCCATGGTTATGTCCTTTCTGTGGGTATCCGAGCGCCTGCCGTGGCTGGCATTCGGGTTATAGGGTATGGAGCCGGCAGCAGGTCTCGAACCCGCGACACGCGCATTACAGGTGCGCCGCTCTACCTACTGAGCTATGCCGGCAAAAAGGCCCCGGGGAGGGGCAAGCTAGGGTGATGCCGAGGGAGAGGGCATCGGTGGTAACTCCGGCGAGAGGGGCTTGAACCCTCCAGTTGCCCGGCACCGTCGCACCGGCACCGAGTTTCTTTTTAGCCAGGCGTGCGAACCAGTCACGCGCCAGAGCTACCCCAATACCCTCTTCAGATGACATCGGTTGATGGATGGCCAGAGATGAACCTGGCTTGCTGCCGCGTGCTGTGTGTCCGTTCGCCGCATGAGCCCGGCAAGGTTGCGCTCACGTCGTTTGCCTGCGGATCGCCTGTTTCCCGGTTATTGATGGAAGGCCGGAACCTTCTTTGCCATGGTCGATGCCTCGACTTGGCCGCTCTCAGTCCACTAGGCACTTGCGGATCATCACTCCGCATTCATCCATCACCGATGCCATCTGTCCGGCTAGGCAGGGCGGCGGGTTATGGAAGTCGTGGCGCTGCGGAAATCTTTGTGCGCAGCTTCGCGCGGTGAATGTGGAACCATTCGATACCGTTCTCGCGATCCGATGGCCAGCGTGCGCTCTCTCGGCACTCGGCAATGACCTCGGCGATGCTTGCGATTATGGCGCGCTGGCTAGCCTCTCCAATGCGGCGCATGTCCTTTCCTCTTGAGTGATGCCCTACGGCGTTGATCACCGATGCGACCTTGGTAAGCCGCATTGGTGATGCCACTCTTGCGAATGGCATCGAGGAAATCGTCTATCTCCACAGGCTTTGTGCGCTCGGCCCTCATGCCGATGCCTGCTGACCGCTACTGGCGGTTGGCAGGTGCTTGCCTGTTTCGCACCGGACGCATGGGCCCCGATGGCTGCAGTTCGCTGCAGCACGTGGCGTGAATTTCTTGCTCGCGCTGTACGGTTTCCCGGATCACGCCGCGAGGTTCCCGAATTGTGTAAAGAGCGGTGGCTTTCGCCGCGCCAGTTGTGGCTGGCTTGTGAGTAAATTTAGCCATGCGCTAAAGTCTCGTCAATAGCTCTGAGCTAAATTTCTAGCTAAAGCCTGATTTTTCGATTTGCGCTGTTATCTTTTGCGCGCAAGGCGTTTCATGCAGGCACAAAAAAGCCCGCGCTAGGCGGGCTCTGATTGGCTGGTTTGGCTAGGTAGATTGTCTGGCGATCAGCTCGGCAAGCGCCTCGGAAATGGCATCGCTGTTCTCGACCAGCACATGCAAGTGGTGTTTGGCCTGGTAGGCGGTTTCAACCGATCCGCGCTGCTCGACCCATATCGCCAGTTCTTCAATGGCGGCGCCTAGAGCGTTCTGGTTTTGGTTGAGGCGGTAGAGCAGGGCGATAACTGGGTCTGTCATGGCAACCTCCAGGGTGAAGGTTTCAGCGTAGACCTTTGGCGTGACGGGCGGAAAATAAAAGCCCCGCGAGGGCGGGGCTTATATTCTAGTTCTGGCGTGCATGTAGGTTTTTGGGCGCCGCCTTTGCTGCAATGAGCGCAATCGTGCCAACAAGTGTTGGAATGCTCTTGACCTTGTCAAGGAACAGGCCGATCAGCATGAATGGTATCAAAATCAGCATCATGGCTGCGCCTGAAAACGCTGCGATAAGTGGGTTCTTGGAAAAATACATCAAAACAATGGCATCCATTGCAGAGCTTTGACCATCCGCTTTTTTAGAGGCAGAAATGCTTCTCTGATCAAAAAGAACTGCAAAAGCAAGAACGAACGGCGCCAAAAGCAAAACCGCTGGCATGAACCACCAGTGTCTAGCCATGAGATATGTGAAATGAGCGCTGGCTTTTTCGGTGTGAGGCACGTCAGCGTCTTCGTAAAGCTCCTTGAGGCGGCCAACTGCAATCTCCTGCATCGCGAGCGCCCTGATGCTACAAACCTTCCAATACAGAACCACACCGATAGCGCAGGCGGATCCAAGTAAAATGTCAAAGATCATCGCGGCCTCCCGTCTTTCTTTCTGGCCTGCTTATGGCTCTGCCAGTGCGCATTTTCAGCCCTATCAAGATCAGAGCTCCTGCGCCAGGTTTTCAGCCAAGACCATCGCCAATAGTATGGCATCAAAAGCGCCAGAAGTATCACTGCGGTGGCTAGGGTAGGCGACCTATCCCAAACGGATAAGAAAAGGCGCTCAAGAGCGGCTATGACCTCGGGCCAGTCCTCTAGGTTCAGATGCAGAACGTTTATGGTTATTGATCCCGGCTCAGCCATTCCCTTTACCGATTCCATCTATAGGTGGCCAGGTTCATGCAATCCGGCCAAAATCGAAAACAAAACTGCAGCGAACACAACCGTTAGCCAGGCCAACATGCGGCGCAAAGCCCAACGCTCACCCCTAGCAAGCGCATCGAAGAAGCGTAGCCAGGTCACTGTGCGCCGTACTTAATGCTCATCTCTACGGTAGTGTTGAACAGGTTCTCTGCGCTCTGGTCCAGGCCATCGCAGCCATTCCGACATGTGAAACGTGCTTTGATGGTATGTGTACCGTCGCCGTTATCGATCTTGTATGCCTCTCCGACCATATTTGGAAGCCGGCGCATAGGGTAGGTGGCAATGTAGGTGTCTGAGGCTACAGCCAGGCGCATTCCGGTCATCGTCTGCAGCTGGTCGTGCGCCTTGAGCCAGCCAGCAGAGCATTGCGCTGGAGTCGTGCATATTGGCGATGGCGCCACATGAATCGGCGCGCGCGGAGGTTTAGGCTGTTGAGCACAGCCGGCAATCATGGCAACAGCTAACAGCGTAATGGCGGCGCGCATGGCAACCTCCTTGTCAGTGGTGGTCAGAGGCCGCCTTTCCCGCTCTTGTCCCGCACGCGGCCGATTATGGTGATGTGTTCCTGGGCGACATCTGCGGCGATGTCTTCAATCGGGTAGGCCTGGTTATCGCTGACCAGGCGAAGGCTTCCGTCCAGCTTCTTGAACAGCCGCTTGATGCGTAGATCGTTCCCGTATCGCAGTGCATAGACCTTGCCGTCAATGATCTTGGTGGGCTCGTTCTCTTCCATGTTGACCAGCACTGAATCGCCGTCGAATAGCGTCGTCTCCATACTGTCGCCCTTCACCCTGAAGCGCTTGCACTTCTCGGGCTTGATCCGCTCAGCGCGGAACCACGACAGCTTGTAAATCGCCGGGTCCGATTCCTCAATGATCTCGTAGAGCGCCTGGTGTCCATTTCCGGCTGAGAAGTTCACTTGATACTCGCTTATCGCAACAGCCCCGTCCGGCATTGCGTCTTCAGGATCATATGCCACCACGTTGTGGGTAAAGCCTTCGGCGGCTTCTGCAGCCGAATGCCGCAAGGCATCTAGCCATCCACGCGGCAGTCCCTCTCTATCTTCGATCCGGCGCGCAACGTCGTCGCCGAGGTTCTTTTCGGTTTTCAGGGAAAGGATCTGGCTCAAGTGAGCCGGGTTCAGCTCCCACTTGTCTGCGCATTCCTTCTTTCGGCGATTGCCAATTAGCTCGACCAGGTTGGCCTTGCGGATTTCGTAAATGTCCATTCGCAGATCTTGTCATTGATTAGCTCGCTGCTAAATGTGCGCTCAGCTAAATGTGTGCTTGCTTGTTCGTTAGCCGTGAGCTAAATTCTTCTCCATAAACCATAGGAGAAGCGAACCATGAATGACCATCTGCGCGACTGGCTGGCTAAGACCAGCGCTGATCGCCGTGAACAGGTCGCTAAGGCTGCCGGCACGACAGTTGGCCATCTATGGCAGCTGTCGGGCGGTCACCGCAAAGCCTCGCCAGAACTTGCCGGCCGGCTTCAAGAGGCGTCTGGCGGCGAAATCACTATCGCCGGCCTTCGCCCTGATCTGGTGGCTATTGCTCAGAAAGTTCTGCAGGCCGCCGTTTGACCGCCAGCGACGTTACCACCTGATCAAAGCCGTCCTGACGCTCGCCACGCTGGCACGGACGGACAAGCAACACGGCGGATTCCAGCTTGGCCCGGAACCGCAACTGAGATTGCAAAGGCTGCGCCTCCATCAGGGCGGCGATGTGGCAGCGAAGGGCAAGAAGTTCGCCCTGGAGAGTTTCGATGGTCGGTTGCATGGGTTTTCACCTGTCGGCTGATCTAGTGATGACAGGTTGCCAACGCCAAGTCGATGGCGCCACGCGAAAGAAAACGGGAGTTCGCGAGATGGAAAATTTCGAAAGGGCAATTCACAACGAGGTGATCGCTCACGGCGGTACCGAGCTTGCCAAGAGCATGGGCGTGAACCGTACGCGCTTGCTCGACTGCGCGAACCCGAACCGGGAAGAGCACCGCATGAACCTGCAGATGTTCGGCCAGATCCTAGCGCACGTACCCGAGGACGGCCGCCGCCGCATCCTGGGTGCTCTGCTGGAAGAGTTCGGTTATGGACTGGTAGAGCGAGTAGCCCCTCAGGCAACCGCCCTGCAGACCGCTGTGCTCCACATGCACGACGAGATTGCCGACGTAACCAAGTCGGTGATTGATGCCCTGGCTGACGGCCACGTTTCGCAGATCGAAAAGCAGCAGATCAAGCGCGCCATCGGTGAGGCCTCTGCCGCATTGGACGTTCTTCACGAAAGCGTTAAGGCGGCCTGACGTGAACGCCTGCGCCGAAATCCTCAGCAAAGAGTGCCATCAGGCGATGGCCATGCTGTGCGCTCGCGCAGTGCGCTCCAGCTATTCCAAGGACCACAAACAACAAGCCCGGAGTGAGTGCCTGACTCATCTCCGGGCTTCTTTGCGCCCAGCTGCAACTGAGCGCGTATGACCAACGGAGACAGTATGACCAACGTAGTCACGCTCAACAAGTCCCAGGGGTTCACCCGTATGGACAACGATTTGATGGAAGCGATCGCGGCGATTGATCTGCCGGGTCGTGAGCTTCGCGTCTTGATGGCGATCGCCAGAAAGACGATCGGCTATCAGCTGGCCGAAGCTCGTATTACTGCAGACGAGATCGGGAAGCTGACCAACATGCGCCGTGACGTTGCCAGCAAGGCGATCAGCCATTTGCTTGCTCGTCGTGTAATTCATCGCGTTGGCGGTAGCCGCGGTGAGATCGGTGTCTCTCCCGTCGCTGAGTGGGTGTTCGTAGAGACAAAACAAGAATGTCTCAGTGAGACCAAATCGTCTCACTCAGCACAAGTGGTCTCACTGGTTCAGCCTGCGAGTGAGACCAAAACCGCAACTTCCCTTCTCTATTCAAAGAAAGATCCCCTAGTAACTGTTCCTTCGGAACAGATTACTACCCCCCAAGGGGCTGACCCTGCGCCGATCGAAAAGACCAACGGGGTTAAGTTCGATGGCGAAGACTTCGAAGTAGCCCCCGACCTGATCACCAAATGGGCTGAAGCCTATGCCCCAATCGACGTTGAGTCGGAGATTAAGCGCGCTGCCGCATGGGCTTCGGGGGCCAAGGCCAAGAAGGACTACCGTCGCTTCCTGGTGAACTGGCTCGCCAAAGCACTGCGCGATAACCCGCGGGGCGTGAGCGAGAAGGGTGTCCCGGTCGACAAGATCATCGCCCTATTTCACAAGGCCTGCCCCAACTTGCCGCGCGTTTCGGTCGAACGCGACAAGGTTCTGCGCAGCATGATCGTCGAGCGCTGGAACGAGTGCGAGCAGCACCAGAGCAGCCAGTTCTGGCGCCTGATCTTCGATCGGGCCAATCGCATGACTCAGGTCTACTACCGTGGCGCCAACGTAGCTCCGCGCCTGGAGATCATCTGCTCTCGCGCTGTCTTCCGCAGTCTGGAGGAACAGCAATGATCGAACTGCATAGCCTTGAGGCTGAGCACGGCGTACTTGGCGCCATGATGCTCCAGCCGCATCTGATCGATGTGATTTCTGATGGTTTGTCCGCAGATGCCTTTGCGTGGACCGAGAACGCCGAGCTGTTTCGTCTTATCCGCGAACTGAACGATGCCGGACAGCCGATCGACGTGATCACTCTTGCTGAGCGTCGCGAGTACCTGGCTGGCGATATCAGAACTATGGCGTACGCAGCGGAGGTCATCAAAAACACACCCAGCGTCGCGAATGCCAAGGCATACGCGAAGATCGTCCGGGACCGTGCGGTTTCTCGTCAGATATCTGCGGCCGCGGCCCAAGTCGATGAAATTGCGCACGACGAGTCCTCAATCGAGGACAAGATCGCCCAGGCGCAGGCCTTGGTGCTAGGTCTCGACTCGGGTGGCTCGGATGGGGAGTGCCAGATGATCGGCGACATCCTGCGCGAGCACATCGAAGTCCTTCAGGCTCGTCATGACCGAGCGCAGAAGGGCCAGACAATGGATGGTTTGAGCACCGGTATTCCTGATCTGGACAAATACACCCAGGGTCTCAAGCCTGGCCAGATGGTAGTCATCGCTGGCCGCCCGGCTATGGGTAAGACCACGCTTGCGATGAACATGGCCGCTGACGTGGCAATCAAGCAAAAGCGGCCGGTTTTGGTCATAAGCCTGGAAATGACCAAAACCCAGATAGTGGACCGGCTGATTGCTGCCGTGGGAGGTATCCCGCTGCCGAACCTGAAAGACGGCTCTTGCGCGCACAAGGAATCTACCGAACTGGCTGCAGCCACACTGAAGCTGCGCGACGCCAATATTGCAGTTTCCGACGTGCCAGTCATGACCATGCCTCGTATCCGCTCGGTGTCTCGTCGGCAGAAGCATCGAATGGGCGACCTCGGGATGGTCGTCGTCGACTATCTAGGCCTGGTAGAGGGCGAAGGCAAAGGCCGCGTCGACGACGTAACTACCATGTCTCGCCAAGGGAAGCTTCTGGCCCGCGAAATGGGCTGCCCTGTCCTGATGCTCTGCCAGCTCAACCGTGGCTGCGAATCACGGCCAGATAAGCGCCCGGTACTCAGCGATCTGCGAGAGTCTGGCGCGATCGAGCAGGACGCGGACATCGTGATGTTCGTCTACCGGGATGAGGTTTACTACCCGAACAGCGACCAGAAGGGCATAGGGGAAATTCTGGTTCGCAAGAACCGAGATGGAGAGATTGGATCTGTTTTCACAGCCTTCCAAGGGGATCGCTCGCGCTTCGTTCCGCTTGCTCAAAGCGCATTCAGCAAACCGAAGGATCAAGGTGAGGACTGGTGATGAAAGAGCGCAGAACGATCTATCTCCATCAGGGCTACAAGCTCCGCTCCTATACAGAGCTGATGTGGGCTCGCCTCATGGACGCGTGCGAAATCTTCTACCTGTATGAGCCCGATCTGATTCAGGTTGAGGGGTGTAAGTACCTCCCTGACTTTTACCTGCCGGCCGCTGATATCTACCTGGAAGTTAAGGGAACTCATCCAACCGAGGTAGAGAAGTCGAAAGCTGAACAGGCCCACATTGCGACCGGGCGCCCAGTTGTATTCCTAGTTTCCAGGCCGCAGAGCGATCGCGGCGGGTTTATGAACTGTGAACTGCTAATTCCTGCCAAGGGCGGCTGGTTTCGCGGCTCTCTTCATGATCTGGACCAGATGTATCTGTGTGCTGCTGGTGATGCAGCTTGGACGAAAGCGATCTGTTCTGTGCGTGAGGACGATCTCGACTACGTACGCCATGCCGGCGACGTTCTCGACGAGATGCTTCAGGTCATGTGCGGCCGAAGCTCTATGGAAAGCCACCTGCGCATTCTTCACCTGCGCATCAATCAGCAGAGAAGTCGCGGCAAGCGCGACATATCCATCGCCGAGAAAGGCATCAAGTTCTGGCGCGATCGCTATTTCCCCAAAGGAACAAACCCTGGCCGCGGAGCCGGTGAAGGCGCGAGGGCTATGCAATGACTAAGCGCAACTGGACCGTTTACGCCTCTGGCTGCCGTTTCAGCATGGGCGGCGAGTGGATGACCTATGACGAGGCTCTGGCCGTTGTCCGGTCGATCTGGCCTGAAGGGAGGATTGACCATGCCTAAGTACGGCCTCCAGTACATGCACAACGGCGACATCTACGAGGTGCAGATTTTCGCGGACAGCTTTGATGACGCAGATGCGCGTCTCGCATCAACCAAGGCTACCGGAGAAATAGACGGGGAAATCATCCACGAAGAAGAGGCCGGCGACGACGTAGTTGCACGGGCCCTGGCGGGGGTTAATGCCCTCAAGGAGCAATTGCAATGAACACCAAATGGCACTGCGAGCGCCACGAAGGCGGCTGGCTGATTGTTGCGGACTGGGACGGCAAGCAGTTCGCGATGCATCTCAAGGCGGACCAGATGAAGACGGCGCATGAGCCGGGTTTCGTGTTCTGGTCGGCGGTCGGTTCTATCACCCGGGCGATCAGCGCGTACCGGGCACTGCATGAGAACCAGCGCAAGCTATTCGGCCTGCGCAAACACCTCGACAAGCTGCTCACCAACGGCTGGCGCGTCTCCTGCCGCGACCCGCTGTGCATAGCCTGCGGTGGCCGTAGCGCGACCATCGTTGAAGGCATGCTGATCGAGCAGACACTGCCCGGCCTGCGCCGCGTTGGCGACGTTTATCAGCGTGTGGGGGTGAGCCATGGCAGCCGGTGATTACTACTCCTGCGACGTATGCGGCAGCAAGTGCTTCTACGACGCCAATCTGAACTATGAGACGCCAGACAGTAAAGGCAATGACTCATGGGGCAATCCCATTGAGCCTGACGAACTGGTGCGCAGCCAGTCGTTCAAGCTCGATTACGTCGGCGACATGGCCGTTATCTGTCGAGACTGCGCCAAGACGCACGAAGTAGTTGTGCGCCCGATTCAGGAGCCAAGCCATGGCTGACAAGACCACTCTCGAATGCACCAAGCATGGCCTGCGCTTTGAGCAGTTCGATGACTGGGCCGATATGAAGGACTCCCCTGTGCCGCAATGCTACATGTGCGCCCATGAGCAGCACATGGCCACCAGGCGGGAACTTGCGGAAGTAACCAGGCAGCGCGACCTGCTGCTCGGCGCTATTGAGGTGAAGCTGGCTGTGCCGGTCGCGGCTGACAGGAGGCTTCGCCATGACTGAGCGCATCTCCGTAAACAGCGCGTCGAAGCTCTCCGAGGCCATCCACAAGCTGACCCAGCTCTACCGCGACAAGAAGTTTGTGGTCGTCAGCATGCGTGAGGGGAAAGACCGGACCCTTGATCAGAACGCCCTGTGGTTCGCCATGTACCAGCGTATCGCGCAGATGACGCAGATGGGCGACGTAGAGGACGTGCGCCGCTGGTGCAAGCTCCATCTTGGCGTGCCGATCATGCGCAAGGCTGACGTGGATTTCTTCAACGCCTGGAACCGCTCGTTCCTGCACCTGACCTACGAGGAAAAGCTTCACCTGATGGGGCCGTGCAACCTGTTCGGCCCTGACGGCTTTCCCGTAACCCGCCTTTTCAACCGCGCCCAGGGCATCGCCTACACCGACCAGATCGTGGCCGAGTTCTCTGCCAAGGGTGTCGTTTTTGCTGACCTGCTTGGGGAGAACGCAGCATGAACCACCAACGCCTAGAAGGCCGCATGCACGCCGTTGATTGCATCAAGGCCGTACTCGGAGCGCCGCGCGCGATGTTCGACGAACGCGGCCCGCTGGCCACCGTACTCGACAACCTGGAATCGACCGCCAAGCAGCAGCCGGCGCAGTACGCGCAAGGCGTGCTGGATGTGTGCAGGGAGGTGAGGGCATGAAGGTCGGTCACGAAATCCCAGTGAACGTCAGCGCTGCTCGGGTGATGGCTCGCGGCGAGCATTTCGAGTTCAAGCCGCTGGAGACTGAGGTTTGCTCTGCAATGCCTCTGGCTATTCGCGAATGCCCCGCTGACTGCGAAGACCTGGCCGGACAAAAGTTCGGCCGTCTGCGTGTGCTCGGCCTGTCTCAGGACGTGAATCGCCGCTGGGTCTGCCGGTGCGCATGCGGGAATTACGTGCTGCGCAGGTCGAAGGCGATCAAACAGGCTGCCGCCGATTCCTGCTGCCCGCAGTGCTATCTGCTCGCCGTGGCCAGGCGCGAAGAGTTCAAGCGCCGGACCGGGAAGGAGCGCTTCACGCATGAGTTCATGCAATGAAAGGCCGCACAGTCAGCGCCGATCAGAAGCGCTACCACGACATGCTCGCTCAGCACGTGGGTTGCATCGCCTGCTTCAAGGAGTTCGGCGCCCGCAACTTCCACGTGAGCATCCACCACACGGACGGCCGCACGAAGCCGAACGCGCATTGGCTCGTTCTGCCGCTATGCGCCGGACACCATCAAGATGGCACCGGCCTCGCTGGCCTGATCGCCGTCCACCCGTACAAGGCCCGCTTTGAGCAGCGCTACGGCACCCAGCGCGAGCTGATGACCGAATGCGCTCTCCAGCTCCAGCAGATGGGCTTCAAGGTTCCAGTGACTATTCAGGCCCTCTTCGGGCTGAAGGAGGCTGCATGAGCAACGTCAGCACCCTATCTCCTGGCGGCATCGTCACGCGCCAAGAGCAAAACGCCTTCATTCAGATGGAACAGTCGATCATCAAGGCAATCGACGAAGCCAAGCAGGCGGGGGTACCGCAAGGATTCATCGTTGCCGCCTTGGCCGGTCACTTCCACATGCAAACGCAAAGGATGGTGTCCGATGCCTGATTTCAATATCCGCATTCCCAAGGGGTGCTCTTGCTCTGATGTGCATCCCGGCGATTACACCAACCAGGTGGAGCTGAAGACTCCCGATCACATGCTGAAAATCGGGGCTATCGGCTGCCTGCAATTCCGCGAAATAACCTGTGTTGACCGCTGCATTGCCGAAGCCGTGCAAGCCCTGTGGGCTCTCGGAGTTGTCACAACTGGCTGCTGCTGCGGCCATAACCAGGTCGATGGGTACATCGGCGTATGGGAGGCACCATGACCAATGTCACCCCGCTGAACGTGAAACCGGATCGGCTGGCCAATCAACTGGCGATGCACGAATCGATGATGGATGAGCTGCGCCAGGTGCTGGGCAAGTACCGCGACCTCGACTTGCTGCCGGTGTTCATCAACGACGCATTCGCCGAGATCAGTTCTGAGGCCTCAATGGGGCCTCTGGTGATGATTCTGGATGGGGATGAGCCGGCATGACCAACTCCCGCGCAAAGGGCGCCGCCGTCGAGCGCGAGTTCTGCGCACTGGTCGCCACGCACCTGGGCGTGTCGTGCAAACGCAACCTTGAGCAGTCGAGGTCAGGCGGGCATGACATCACCGGTCTGGATGGATGGGCGCCTGAGATCAAGGCACGTGCTGAGCAACCGCCCCGGGGCGCGCTGCTGAACATGTGGGCACAGACGCTCGACCAAGCCAGCGCCGTGAAGGCGCGCCCGGTCCTAGCCGTCAAGGTCAACCGCAAGGGCTGGACCTTCTACATCGACGCCGCCGAGCTGCGGCCTGACATCTGGCAGCCCTGCAAGTCCTGGGTTGCCATCGAGCCAGAAGACTTCTTTCAGTACGCCAGGGGGATCATGTGAGCGCACTAGATACGCAGGAAGGCGGCGGCCACTACAAGGACCAGCCCATACAGCCGGTTGAGTACATCCACGCCAACGGCATCGGCTACTTCGAGGGGAACGTAATCAAGTACGTCTCTCGCTGGCGCAAGAAGAACGGCATCGAGGACTTGAAGAAAGCTAAGCACTACCTGGAACTGCTGATTGAGTTGGAAACCAAGGCCGCAAAGGGGGAGTGACATGGCAGCGCGCAAAGCGACAGACGAAGAGATCAAAGCGGCGCTTGAAGGTCGCACAGTTTCACAGGCCGCCGAGATGCTTGGCATGCATGAGCGCCGGGTCTACGAGCATAAGGCCAGGCTGGCTCGTCAGGGGTTCAGCCCCGAGCACGACATGCACAAGATGGTGCCGGATGGCTTCCATCTGAAAGGCACCTCTACGCTTTATGACGCCGATGGCAAGCCAAAGCTTCAATGGGTGAAGTCGAGCATCGACCATGAGCGCCAGATGGCCCTGATGCAGGAGGCAATCCAGGCCATGAGCGAGGAGATCCCGCGCGTATCGCTGATGTCTGAGCCGCCGCACGGCAACTCCGATCTGCTCAACTGCTTCGTGATCACCGACCATCACTTGGGCATGCTGGCCTGGCATGAGGAAACCCGGGGCGATGACTACGACCTGCGCAAAGCCGAGGATCTGCTTGTGTCGTGGTTCGCCAGCGCCATTCAGCAGGCCCCGCACGCAGACACTGCGGTATTCGCACAGCTTGGCGACCTGATGCACTGGGATGGCCTGGATGCTGTCACGCCCAGCAGCGGGCACTTGCTGGACGCCGACACCAGGTTCCAGAAGCTGGTCAGGGTAGCAATCCGCGTTCTGCGCCAGGTCATCGACATGCTGCTGAGCAAGCACCAGCGCGTGCACGTGCTCATGGCCGAGGGTAACCACGACATGGCATCGAGTGTCTGGCTGCGCGAGTGGTTCGCCGTTCTGTACGAGAACGAGCCACGCATTACCGTCGACCGCAGCCCCGATCCCTACTATTGCTACGAGTTCGGACAGACTGCCCTGTACTTCCACCACGGGCACCGCCGCAAGCCGGCCAACGTCTCAGACGTGTTCGTGGCCAAGTTCCGCGACGTGTTCGGCCGCACCAAGCACAGCTACGCCCACATGGGCCACCTACACCACGTCGACATCAAGGAAAACAACCTGATGATCGTGGAGCAGCACCGCACCCTGGCTGCAGCAGACGCATACGCCAGCCGGGGAGGATGGATCAGTGGACGCGACGCAAAGGTGATTACCTACCATCGCCAATACGGCGAAGTAGGGCGCCTGACGATTTCACCCGACATGCTCAAGGGGGCAGCAGCATGAGACTGATTGGAGCACGCCAAGCTTGGCACGATGCAATGCACGAAAACCGCGACTCCGTAATGGCTGTAGCTGCGGAGCAGGCGAAGTTGGGAAAAAAGACCGGCGACGGCGACGGCAAGGTCGTCATCATGCTGGAGAACGAGCACGGTAAGGAGGTGGCCAAATCGTATCCGGCTCGTATCAGTGGCGTTCAGGAAACGCGATCAGGGCGTCGGCTTACTGAGGCCAGGTGCGCTCACATGCTTGCGGCTGGGCTTGTCATGCACGCAATCGACAGCCTGCCGAAGACGCTCCAGCATTTCGGGCACTTCATGTACTCGCCAATCGTGAATGGCAATGACCTTTCCATCGCGCATGGCGTGATATGGCTCGGCTCTGGCCTGGACTCTCTGCATGAGAAAAAGCGCGAGCGCGCGTACTGGATGGCCTTGGCGGCCTTGCAGTCGCACAAGCGCATGGTCGCCGGTCGGCCTGGACTGTCTCCGGTTGAAGTCTGCATGTTTATCGAGGATCGCCTGGGCGTTCGCATGCATCCTGACAACTGGTCGCGCGACTGGGCGGCAGTTTGGGAAACGCTCGCCAAGCACGTTGACCGCCTGGACGCAAAAGCGCTCGCGCCGGTATCTGAAGTGGTGGATCGCCTGAAAGAGCGAGAGGAAGAGGCCGCTTGACATTTGAAGGGCAATTTGGCACTGTTTCGTCATTGTGAGAAACCTCACCCGAAGCCCTGGCAGAAATGTCGGGGCTTTTTCGTTTCCGGCACTAGAAAGCCGATAACACCTCTCGATAAGCGCTAAATCGGCACTAGATTGCCGAAGGAGGCCGCATGCTTAAGTCCTGCATGCTGGTCCTCTTGCTCTGTGGGTGTTCTCCGGCCGATCACTACATGGCTCGGTTCAGCCAGGAACAGTCAGACAGGAATCTAAGCGCTATGGAGTTCTGCGCTGGTGCTGTCCAGGCAATCCAAGATCCTTTGAGCGATGAAGCGCGAGATGCCATCTACGTTGGCTGCCTGCTCAAGCTTCGCGCCACGATTTAGCCCGCCGACCAGCCGATATCATCGAAAGGTTGGGAATACCGGTGGGCTTCCTATTCGGCACTTTGATGCCTGAAATGCTCGGATTCCGTTGATAGACCGGCAATCTGATGCCGATTACCCGCCAAGCCTAGAACGCTGGTCGTACCGGTAGTGCTGGCCCGATAGGGCGATGCTCAAATCGTGCGGGTGCTTATTGCTCCGCTGCTCCCCAGCATCACTTGTCAGCTGAAACTGGTCATGTAAGTGGTACCTGCCAAAGAACCTTCCAGTAGGGCGCAGGTTAAATCGCACGTAGCAGCCCGCTGACTTTTTTATTCCACGCAGTGCCGGCCCGGCGAAGGGCCAGGAAATGCCTATGAGTGTCCGCGAAATGACCGAACCAGCCTCGACAGCAGTTGGCGGCCTTGCCCTGTACAAGCTCGGTGTCCTAGGCGCCCTTGCTGCCGTGCTGGTGACCATCGTCGTAATGGCGATGACTCTGCCCAAGACGGTGCGCGAGTTCGTCGTTGCCATGATCTCGACTGTGGTGTCGAGCCTGGCCGGTGGCGCGTTCGTGATTCGCTGGTTCGACCTGCTGCACTGGGCCCAGGATGACCTTGGCCTGGTTGCACTGGCTGGCCTGATATTCGTGTGCGGCCTCCCAGCCTGGGTACTGGTCCGCGCCTGGTTTGCATACGCCGAGCTGCGCAAGGACATGAGCCTTCCCGACATGATCCGCGAGATCAAGCAGGCGGTGTGGAAATGACCCCGGAACAATTCGCGTACTGGCTGCAAGGCTTTGTCGAGCTGCAAGGCTCCGAGCCTACCGCAGAGCAATGGCAACAGATCAAGGATCACCTGCAGACTGTTTTCGTGAAGGTGACGCCAAAAATTTCGATTACCCAGCCATCTACCCAAGGGCCGGCGACTACGCAAGAGGATCGCCCGGGCAAGAAGCTGGAGGACGCTCTGCGCGAGATTGGGTATCCGCATTTCCCTGGACTAACCCGAACTGTGATCTGCTGAGTAACGACAATGCACTGGATCATCCCCGCACTCCTGTTTGCACTTGCGGTGGTGTTCTGGCGCCTGTCATTCCGCACTGACGACTATCTCGTCGCCTGGGTGCGCTTCATGGCTGCCATGTTCCTGATCTGCGTTGCGCTGATCTACAGCATGGGGCTGTTGGCTGGGTGGGTGTTGGCGTGACCACGATTGCGTACAGCAATGGCGTTATCGCCTACGACTCTCGCAGCTGCTCGGGATCGACCATCATTGATGATGATTTCGAAAAGCGCATTGAGCATGAAGGGGTTTCGTTCTTCATCACTGGCGCCGTATGCGATGCCCCAAAGCTGATTGCTGCCTACTTCGTTGGCGAAAGCCCAGCGGGCAGCCAGATCGAGTGCTCTGCACTGGTGGTGGCTGATGGACAGCTCAAGCTGATCGGCGTCGATAACGACACGGGCCTCTGGATCGAAAACCTACAGCTGAACAAGCCGTATTGCATTGGCAGTGGTTCGCACCACGCATGGACAGCGCTCGACATGGGCTGCAGCGCCTACAAGGCGGTTGAGTTGGCGTCCCGGCGTGATGTTGGGACTGGCGGAAGGATTCGCACGTATCAGGTGGCCAAGCCTGAATGAATCGGCCCATGCCGCCCGAGACCATTGGCCAGTTCACAGATGGCAAGGACTGGGCAGACGCCTACATACCAGCGCCTGAAGTGCTGCAGTGGGCTATGGATACCTTCGTGATCGAGGGTGCGCCGCTATTCAACGAAGACCATGCACACCTCAAGGATGCGCCAATAGCGTTCCTGTGGGCTGCAGGTGGATTCGAGAAGCAAGGCCGCTGGGTGCTGGGCCAGTGCGAGGACGTGACCTTTCGCTGCGGCGCCTGGCAGAAGGGCAGACAGGAACAGCAGATGCTGCAGTGGTTCGGCTACGTGCCGAGCTTCCTGATCACCCTGGCCGCTGACTACTGCGCCGAGTGCTCGGATGCCGAGTTCTGCGCCCTGGTCGAGCATGAGCTGTACCACATGACGCAGAAGACCAACTCCGAAGGTGAGCCGCAGTTCACCGACGAAGGCCAGCCCAAGCTGAAGCTGCGCGGCCATGACGTGGAGGAGTTCGTCGGCGTGGTTCGCCGGTACGGTGCGAGCGAAGTCGTGAAGGCCATGGTTGAGGCAGCCAACAAGGCGCCCGAGGTGGCCAAGATCAATATTGCGAGGGCCTGCGGAACCTGCCTACTGAAGTCGGCCTGAGTTTGGACAGGCACTGGACAGGTGATAGCCGATGGCAGCTTTGAGCAATGAGGTCAAGGGCTTCATAGTTCAGGCCCTAGCCTGTTTTGACACGCCCTCTCAAGTAGCAGAGGCAGTCAAGAACGATTACGGCGTTGAGGTGAGCCGCCAGCAGGTGGAGTCGCACGACCCGACCAAGGTTTCAGGCAAGGGATTGGCCGCCAAGTGGGTGACGCTGTTCCACGACACCCGCAAGCGCTTCAGGGAAGAGAGCGCCGAGATCCCAATCGCCAATCGGTCGTACCGCCTCCGCATGCTGGGCCGCCTGGTCGAGAAAGCCGAGAGCAGCCGCAACGCTCGCCTTGCACTGCAGGTGCTCGAGCAGGCTGCGAAGGAATGCGGCGACGTTTACGTAAATCGGCAGACCAAGGCCGAGGCTGATCCGGGCGACACAACGCCGAACAGGGTAGAAGTCGAGATTGTCGACGCCAGGAAGCGCGATGCCGACGCTTAACGTGCCGCAGGGTCAGTTCATTGGCCTGCCGCACAAGTTCCGGGCATTCGTTGCTGGGTTCGGCTCGGGCAAGACCTGGGTAGGTTCGGCTGGCATATGCAAACACGTTTGGGAGTGGCCAGGGATCAACTCCGGCTACTTCGCCCCGACCTATCCGCAGATCCGCGACATCTTCTTTCCGACCATCGAGGAAGTGGCCTTCGACTGGGGCCTGAAGGTCAAGACGAAGGAAGGCGACAAAGAGGTCGAGTTTTACTCTGGCGGACGATGGCGCAGCACGACCATCTGCCGTTCGATGGAGAAGCCGCAGACCATCGTAGGCTTCAAGATCGGGCACGCCCTGGTCGATGAGCTAGATGTTCTGCCGGTACTCAAGGCGCAACACGCCTGGCGCAAGATCATTGCTCGTATGCGCTACAACGTGGACGGCCTGAAGAACGGCGTCGACGTCACGACCACGCCCGAGGGCTTCAAGTTCGTCTACCAGCAGTTCGTGAAGCAGTTGCGCGAGAAGCCGCACCTTCAGGCACTGTACGGGTTGATCCAGGCGTCGACCTACGACAACGAGCTGAACCTGCCGGGTGACTACATCGACTCCCTCAAGGAGTCCTACCCGCCGCAGTTGATCCAGGCCTATCTGGATGGCCAGTTCGTCAACCTGCTGTCTGGCACGGTCTACCACGCCTACGACCGCAAGCTGAACGGATGCAAGGAAGTGCACCAGCCTGGCGAGGCGCTGCACATCGGGATGGACTTCAACGTTGGCAAAATGAGCGCGATCACCCACGTGAAGCGCGACGGCCTGCCCTGTGCGGTGGATGAGCTGGTCGACGGCTACGACACACCGGACATGATCAAGCGCATCAAGGAGCGCTACTGGCGCTACGAGAACGGCGCGTACCACAAGACGTGCGAGATCCTGATCTACCCGGACGCATCGGGCGATTCCCGCAAGTCGGTGAACGCTAGCGCGACCGATATCGATCTGCTCAAGCAGGCAGGCTTCAAGGTGAAGGCCCCGGCCGCTAACCCGCCCGTCAAGGATCGGGTCAACGCCATGAACGCCATGTTTCACAACGCAGCAGGCGAGCGCCGGTACAAGGTGAACGCCGAAAAGTGCCCCATGTACGCCGACGACCTAGAGCAGCAGGTATGGGCAGCCAATGGCGAGCCCGATAAGTCGCAGGGCAACGACCACCGGCCTGACGCCGGGGGCTACTTCATACACCACGAATATCCGATTGTTCGCCGAGTGGCGACCTCTCAGCCTCTAAGGATGTGACCGATGACCGACGACCCGAGCGTACTGCACCCGGCTGTGGTGAAGATGCGCGAGTACCTGTCTATCGTCGGCCCGCTGCTGGGCGGGACGCTGGCCATGCGCGAGGCTGGGGAGGCGCTGCTACCGCGCTGGCCGGCTGAGGACGCCGAGGCTTATAAGTGCCGTCTCGAGACTTCTACCCTGCTGCCGGCGTACAGCGAGACCGTATCGAACATGGGCAGCCGCGTGTTCGCCGAGCCGATCCAGCTTGGTGACGATGTGCCGGCGCGCCTGATGGAGTACTGGCAGGACATCGACCAGCAGGGCAACGATGGCACCGTGTTCGGGCGCGTCTGGTTCGAGGATGCCCTGGGCAAGGCCATCAGCTTTGCCTATGTCGATTTCCAGAACATCGCGCAGCCCGATCAGCCTGAAGGCGTGGTGACGGCGGCTGACCTGATTGCAGTCAATGCCCGTCCTTATGCCATCCACGTCCGCCCTGAGCAGCTTCTTGGCTGGAAGGAAGATGGCGGCCAGCTGACCCAGTTCCGTTTCATGGAGATGGTTTCCGAAGAGCAGGGCGCCTTCGCCGAGAGGCACATTGAGCAGGTTCGTGTGCTAGAGCCTGGCTACTGGGCCGTTTACCGCAACAACGGCAAGGACGGTTGGGCGCTGTATGCTGATGGCGTGACCAGCCTTGGCTACATCCCAATCGTGCCGCTCTACACCAAGCGCACAGGCTTCATGTCGGCAAAGCCGCCGCTGCTGGAGCTGGCGCACCTGAACGTCAAGCACTGGCAGAGCCAGAGCGATCAGGACACCATCCTGCACTACGCCCGCGTCCCGATCCTGTTCGGCGCCGGCTTCGAGAAGGACGCAGAGATCGAAGTGGGCGGCGGTCGCCTGGTGCGCAACGATAACGCCGAGTCCAAGCTTTCGTTCGTCGAGCACACCGGCAAGGCCATCGAGGCTGGTCGCGTATCGCTGAAGGATTTGCTCGAAGAGATGCGGATTGCCGGGGCCAAGTTGCTCCGCGTCGAGAACGCATCGCCGAAGACTGCCGAGCAGGCCAAGGAAGACGCAGCAATCGAGATGTCGCCGCTGCAGATGATGGCGACCCAGTTTGAGGACGCATACGCCCAGGTGCTGCAGATCATGGCCGACTACATCGGCGAGGCAGAGGGCGGGCACGTTCAGGCGAATGGCAACTTCGCCGCAGACTACGTGCCGGAAACGACCCTGCCACTGCTGCTCAACATGGCATCGCAGGGCAGGCTGTCTGACGAAACCCTGTTCAGCGAGTACAAGCGCCGCGGCGTGCTGGCCAGTGAGCTGGATTGGGAGACCGAGCAGCAGCGCATCAGTGACCAAGGGCCGCGTCTCGGTACGCTCTGATGGCGACCGTAAACGAGGTTCTTCAGGACGAGGCCGTAGCGCACAAGGTCTCGCTCGAGCAGTACAGCCTGGGCGTGGTCCGTAAGATCATCGCTCTACTGAACCGAACCGACGCCAGTCTGGCCGCGCAACTCATGCAGGCGCTGGACATGATGCCGGCCGAGTCGTTCACCGTTGAGCGGCTGGAATCGCTGCTTGGCTCGGTGCGCGAGGTCAACGCAGACGCATACCGCCGAGTTGAGCAGGAGCTTAACGGCGAGCTGCAGGAGTTGGCCGCCTACGAGACGCAATGGCAGTTCGACCTGTTCGAGCGGCTGTTACCGGAGCAGGTGAAGGTGCGCTTCCCGGTCGCCAGGATCAGCGCACAGCAGGCATACGCCGCTGCGATGTCCAGGCCGTTCCAGGGGCGACTGCTGCGCGATTGGGTGAAGACCGTCGAGTCTGATCGCATGGCCCGCGTGCGCAACGCTGTTCGCCAAGGCTACATCGAGGGCAAGACCGTCTCGCAGATCGTGAGCGAGATTCGCGGCACTCGGGCCAACGGATACGCCGATGGGTTCCTTGAGCGCTCCCGGCATGAACTGGCGACGATCATCCGCTCGGCGATCAGCCACACCGCTGCGACGGCGCGTGAACAGTTCGCCGCGGCCAACGACGATGTGGTCAAGGCCGTCCGCTGGGTGAGCACGCTGGACAGCAAGACATCGGCGCCGTGCCGTATTCGTGACCAGCTGACCTATACGGCCGGAAGCCACAAGCCGATTGGCCACAAGGTGCCATGGCTGCAAGGTCCGGGTCGCTTGCACTTCAACTGCCGCTCGACAGACGCCATCGTTACCAAGTCCTGGCGCGAGCTGGGGATTCCGGTCGACGAGATGACCCCGGGCGAACGGGCAAGCATGGACGGCCAGGTGCCGGCCGACATGAACTACGCGGACTGGCTGCAACGTCAGTCGCGCGAACGACAGGAACAGGTGCTCGGCGTCGAGCGCGCTAAGCTCCTGCGAGAAGGCGGCCTTAAGTTGCCTGACTTCTACAGCCCCACCGGCCAGTGGCTCACGCTGGAACAGCTGCGAGAGATCGACGGTGCTGCATTTGAGAGGATCGCGGCGTAACATCGCCGCATGACCGATAAGCACCCATTCACCGTAATCGAAGGCACGCCACCGCCAGACACGCCAAAACAGCGCGTACTGGATCGGGTCAAAGCGTCGCGTCCTGAATACTTTGTAAGCTGCCATCGATGCGGTGGAATGGAAGTCATCGAGACCAAGACCGGCGTGACAATCAAAGCCGGCAAGGCGAGCGGCGGCACGAAGCAGTTGCTGTGCGCTTCCTGTTTCATGCGTGGGGAGAGGGTGGTGGTCGGATGAATGACGTACAGCTTCAAAATCGCATCGGTGCTTTAAAAGAACTGTTAAAGGTTCTTGACGGCGCCATATTCGCAATCACAGCGGTCTTATGCATGGATCTGCTCTGCAAAATCGCGCTGACATTTATATAGCCGGATCACCAACGAACACCAAAGCCCGCCAATGAGCGGGCTTTTTCATGTCCGCTGTCCCGGGACAAGGGACACACAGAGCACAAATTTCCAGCCTCGGCAAAGCCGGGGCTTTTTTATGCGCCAAGGGCGCCAACAGTCCCAAGGGGATAACACATGTTCCAACTCAAGCAGCTGTTCATGCAGGAAGAAGGCGGCGACGGCGGTAACGGTGGTGGCGGCCAAGGGCCGGAGATCACTCCCGAGATCCAAGCTCTGATCGATGCTCAGGTGAGCGCAGCAGTTGGCGGCCTCAAGGCCAAAAACGGCGAGCTGATCGGCAAGCTGAAAGAGCAGGGCGAGAAGCTGAAAAGCTTCGAAGGTATCGACCCCGACGCAGTGAAAACCATCCTGCAGCGCTTTTCGGACGACGAAGAGGCCCAGCTCATCGCAGCCGGGAAGATAGACGAAGTGCTGAACAAGCGCACCGAACGCATGAAGTCCAGCTATGACCGCGACCTTGAGGCAGCTCGCCAGGAAGCCACCCGTCACCAGTCCCGCACCGAGAAGTTTGCTTCCCGCGTGCTCAAGGGCGAAGTGATCGGTGCCGCATCCGAAGCCGGTGTGCACAAGTTCGCCATGGAGGACGCCATGTTGGCTGCTTCTCGCGACTTCGAACTGGACGACGAGGGCAACCCCGTCGCCAAAGAAGGTCGCTTCGGCAAAGACGGTAAGCCGCTGACCCTCAAGGAGTGGTTCGCGGACATGAAAGAAACGCGCCCGCACTGGTTCCCCGCCAACGCCAACGGCAGTGGCTCTGGTCCGACCGGCAGCGACGCACGGCCAGGCACGCCGCGCAGCCAGATGTCTGCCAAGCAGAAGGCCGCTTTCATCAGCAAACACGGGAAAGACGCCTATCTGGCGCTCCCTAACTGAATCAAGCCATATCGGGAGAATCCATCATGGCCGCAGGTAAAGCTTCTGACTTCAAGGTCTATCAGGACCAGTTCCAGGCGGGTATCGTCGAGACCCTGACCCAGAACAGCAACGCATTCAACGCCGCTTCGGCCGGCGCCATCAGCCTCAGCACCCTGAGCCGTCGCGGTGACTATTCGCAGCAGGCGTTCTTCAAGAACGTGGCGAACCTGATCACCCGCCGCGATACCACCTCGGTATCCGACGCCACCATCCTCGGCATGACCCAGGACGAATGGATCAGCGTCAAGCTGAACCGCAAGATCGGCCCGGTTGACCAGACCAAGGACGCCTTCCGCAAGATCATGGCTGGTCTGGCTGAAGACGAAATGAGCTTCCTGCTCGGCGAGATGGCCGCCAAGGCCATGCAGGTGGAAATGCTGAACTCCGCTCTGCGCGCCGGTCGTGCTGCTCTGAACGCGCAGTCGGCGGTCAAGCACACCATCGCCACCAACGGCACCCTGAACACCGCAGGCCTGGTCACCGGTCTGTCGAAGTTCGGCGACGCCGCTGGCCAGATCGTCTGCTGGGTCATGCACTCCAAGCAGTACTACGACCTGGTGCAAGCTCAGATCACCGCCAACATCGACGGCGTGTCCAACTTCAACGTGGCCACCGGCACCCCGGTTACCCTGAACCGTCCGGTTCTGGTGACCGACTCCGATGCCCTGGTTGTCACCGCTGGCTCCGGCTCGGCTGCGACCACCGACTACTTCGCCCTGGGTCTGACCGCCGATGCGCTCATCGTCGAGAACACCGAGGAAGAAGAGCTGGTGATCGAGAACGTCACCGGTAAGGAGAACCTGATCACCCGGATGCAAGGCGAGTTCGCCTACAACCTGGGCGTGAAGGGCTTCAAGTGGGACATCGCCAACGGCGCTGCCAACCCGTCCGACGCCACCCTGGGCACCGGTTCCAACTGGGACGCCGTTCGTGGCTCCTACAAGGACTTCGCCGGCGTGGTGATCCAGTCCCGCTAATGCAGTGGGGCATCTACGCCCGTGATGGATTCGAGGGGGCTCTGGCGTTTCGCCGGGGCCTCGTCGAAGCGGGACACCAAGCCAGGCTACGGTCGCTGTCTGACCACGCGCCTGGCTGCACCGAATCGTTTGATGCTGTCGCTGTCTTCGGCCTTCGCGGCAAAGGCGACATCATCCGCGCCGACTACGCCGGGACGCCGGTTGTCGTCGTCGACTATGGCTATCTCCGGCGCGTGCACGGCGAGGCCGACTTTCAGACAGGCCATTGGCAGGTTGGTCTTGGCGGGCTGAATCAGCTCCCGCCATGGGATTGCCCGCCTGGCCGGTTTGATGCGCTTGGGCTGCGCGTAGAAGAGCGCGGAGGCGATCCTAATGGATACGCCCTGATTTGCCCGCAAATGCCCGGAGACGCCGCCCATGGCTGCGATCTGGACGCAATGGCGACATGGGTGCTACAGCAGGCCGAGCGCTTTCCCAATGCGCGAATCAGGCCGCACCCGAAAGCGCCTGAACTGACCTACGGACTACCGCTGGCACCGCCCGACATGGGCGATGCGCTGGCAGGTGCGCGCCTGGTCGTAACAGGCAACAGCAACATGGGGCATGACGCCCTGCTGGCCGGCGTGCCGGTCATCTCGACTTTCCCTGGCGCCGCCTGGGAATCGCTGTCTGGCGAGCAATTGCCGGACATCAATCAACGTCTCGCGCACTTCTACCGGTGCGCTTGGGGGCAATGGACATGGCAAGAGTTTCGAAGCGGAACAGCAGCGCGGTTTCTGGTGGAGCACCTGCTGCCCAACCGGCCGCCGAAGTGGTGAAGAAGGCTGCCCAACCGGCCGCCGAAGTGGTGAAGAAGGCTGCCCAACCGGCCGCCGAAGTCGCCCTGCTGGACGCGATCAAGGCCGCGCCAGTCATTGATAGCCGCCGTGAGCATCTGCAGCACGCCGCGCGCACTGCGCCGGCCGGCACTGCGGCGGAGTTCGGCGTATTCACCGGCAACTCGCTTGCCGCGATCATCGACGTGCGCAAAGGCCTGACCTACGGCTTCGACTCGTTCGAGGGCCTGCCGAGCGCCTGGGATACCGGCACAGGTGAGCCGCACCCTGTAGGTCATTTCGCAACCGATCTGCCGACTGACCTGCCGAACCGCGCTCACTTGGTGCCAGGCTGGTTCGCCGACACCATCCCCGCGTGGCTGGCCGAGCATGAAGAGCCGCTGGCCCTAGTGCACATCGATTGCGACCTGTACGAATCGGCCGCGCACGTGCTTAGCGGCATGAACGACCGCATCGTCGCCGGCACCGTGCTGGTGTTCGACGAGCTGGTCGACTTCGCCGAGTCCTGGTATCCGAACTGGCGCGATGGTGAGTGGAAAGCGCTGTGCGAGTGGATCGCGAAGCATGGCCGCAAGGTTGAGCCGCTGGCTCGCACCGCGCATCAGCAAGCCTCTTTCGTCGTGGTGGAGTAAGCGCATGGCACTCGTAATCGAAGACGGCAGCGGCAAGGCTGACGCGGATTCTTTCGCTACCGCCGCTGAGCTTGCCCAGTTCGCCACCGACTACGGGTTTACCGTGCCGGCCGACACAGCAGATCAGGAATCCCTGCTGCGCCGTGCTGGCGTCGAGATGTGGCGCTTCCAGTGGGTTGGCGCCCAGCTTCGCGACGAGCAGGGCTTGCCATGGCCGCGCTACTACACGATCCGCCGCGGCTTCATTGCTGATGGCGCATCCCTGCCGCGCAACATCAAGCTGGGGCAGATGGCCCTGGCCTGCGAGATTCATCAGGACGACACGGACAAGCCGGAAGAGCGCAAGGGCGCGGTCAAGCGCGAAAAGGTCGGCCCGATTGATACCGAGTTTTCTGAAATCACCGGCTACAAGGCGAAAGCTGTCGCCGGCCGCCAGTCGGATGGCTTCTTTGCCAAGTACACGCTCGGCCAATACAGTGGAAAGGTGGTTCGCTCGTGACCGACATCTACGACCGCTCCAAGGCGCTCGCAGCGCGGCAGCTCGCACCGCGCAGCCAGGGTGGTAAGGGGCTGGAACTGACCCTGCGCCGCACTGTGCCTGGCGAGTATGACCCAGACACCGGCAGTAGCGAGACGGTCACCGACTATGCCGGCTCAGGCCTGCGCGAGAACTACCGCCTGGAGGACATCGACGGATCGCTGGTGAAGGCTGGCGACGTGCGGTTCATGATCTCTCCCGTGTTGCTGAACGGCGACGACATGCCGGAGCCCAAGACCCTTGACAAGGTGCTGTTCGACGGCCAGACCTACACCGTTCAGTCGGTCGATCCTGGCGACTATGCCGGCGTGGCTTGCTTCTTCTACGCGCAGGCCCGCAAATGAGCTTCAGCCTGCAGTTGGCCGAGTTCATCGAGAAAGCCAAGGGCAATACCGAGCAGGCGGTGCAGAAGACGGCCATCGACCTGATATCGGCGGTGATCGACCGCTCGCCCGTCGGCAATCCCGAGCTTTGGGCCTCAAACCAGACCGCTCGCGAGTACAACCTCGAGGTGGTGCGGTTCAACGCATCACTTCGGGACGACCCGAACAACCTGACCAAGGCAGGACGTCTCAAGCGCGGCCTGAAGGTCAACGACAGCATGGACATCATCAGTCCGGACGGCTATGTCGGCGGCCGATTCCGCGGGAACTGGCAGGTAACCTTCGACACCAAGGCTACCGGCCAACTGGAGCGAATCGACCCACAGGGGGATAGCACCAAGTCGGCAGCTAGCCAGGTGGTGCTGGGCTTTACGTCCGAAGTCGGCACGATATGGGCGGTAAACAATCTGCCTTATGGCCCGCGCCTGGAGTTCGAAGGCTGGTCTAGCCAGGCGCCGAGCGGGATGGTTCGCATCTCCGTAGCAGAGTTCCAGACCTACGTCAACCGCGCCGTAGCGAGCCTGCCGCAATGAGCAACAAACTGATCCGCAACCTGTTCGAGAAGCGCCTCAAGGACTGGGCCGCCGCGCGCGTGCCGGTCATTCGGGTGGCGTACCAGGATGCTCCGTTCACCCCGAACAGCAACGAGACGTACCTCGAGTGCTTCCTGCTACCGGCCACGACCGACAGCCAGGATCTGGCCGGCGAGCACAAGCTCTACCAGGGCGTCTGGCAGGTGACCATCGTCAAGCCTGCGGGCACTGGCTTGGTGGCCGCCGGCGGCATCGAGGACGAACTGGCCGCGCTGTTCCCGAACAACCTGCAGCTGACCAGCGGGGCTTTCTCCGTGTTCGTCCGCTCGCCGATGAGTGCCGCGCCGGCCCAGGTCGGCACCCCGTACACCCGAGTTCCAGTGTCCTGCCAGTACCGGGCGGACACCCCATAGGAGCAAGCATGCCTATCGTTGATCTGCCGACGAGTGATGGGTCTATGTGCCGCATCGTGACGATGGATGAATCCCAGTGCAGGCATCGCAGCGTTGAACAGGTCGGCGACCTTGGTCCATGGGAGCCGGAATTTGCATGCACGGCGTGCGGGGAGTTTTTTTCGCTGGCCGCTGCGAAGTTGCTCTACGAAATGCAGATGGAAGAGACATGAGCGAACTGACCAAAGAACTGCACCGCAGTCTGATCCGCGCAGCCAAGGCCGCCATCGCGGCATGGGAGCGCTGGCTTAAAGAGCACGACCAAGCCGAATAGTCGGCAACCAACACCGAATACCGGGCACGCTGAACAGCCACGCCGCAAGGCCCCGCTGATCGCCACGCCTCCCCGGATTGAAAAAATCCGAGGAGACATACCATGGCTTTCAGATTGCCCAACGGCTCGACCTTCGATCTGGCCTCCACCTACGGGTCGCCGATCACCGTCAGCGCCATCAGCAACGCCAACCCGGCAGTGGTCACGGCCACGGCGCACGGCCTCAGCAACGGTGACATCATCGAGCTGACCTCCGGCTGGACTGGCCTCAATGGCCGCCTGTTCCGTGTTGCGGGCTCCACCACGGACACCTTCCAACTGGAAGACATCAACACCACCGACACCTCGCGCTTCCCGGCCGCTGGTGGCGCTGGTAGCTGCCGCGAGATCACTGCCTTCGTCGCCGTGACCCAGGTCACCGACGTGACCACTTCCGGTGGCGAACAGCAATTCTTCCAGTTCGGCTTCCTCGAAGAGAACGATGACCGTCAGCTGCCGACCACCCGCAGCCCGATGAGCATGAACATCGTCGTGGCCGACGACTCGACTCAGCCCTTCGTGGCCGTGGCCGAAGCCGCAGACCAGAGCCGCAACCCGACCGGTCTGCGCCTGAACCTGCCGAACGGCGACAAGATTCTCTACAACGGCTACACGACCATCAGCGAGACCCCGGCCCTGGCGCGGAACAACCTCATGACCCGCACCATGACCTTCTCCCTTTCCGGTCGCCCGACCCGCTACAACGCCTAAGGAACTCCCATGGCTGCCAAGTTCAAGATCGAGCAGAACCCGACCTTCGCCTCGAAAGTCGGCATCCACCGCGCGGGCGGCGAGATGATCGAGGTCGGGATGACCTTCAAGTATCGCACCCGTACCGAGCAGGCCGAACTGACCGACACATGGAAAGCACGGCGCGAGGACGCTGCCAAAGAGTTCGAGGGTCAGAACAGCGGGCTGCGTGACGTAGTTGGCGCCATGGTGGAAGTGGAAGTGCAGGAGATCGCCGATATCGTCGAGGGTTGGGAGTTTGACGATGCAGTCAGCGACGACGCCATTCGCCGCCTGCTGGATGGTGGCAAGTCGATCTATGATGCGATCATGAAGTCCTACTTCGACGGCCTCGACCCGGCACGCCTGGGAAACTGACCAAGGCGGCCGGCGCACTCTACGAGAAGGGCGAAGACGCCGAAGCTCTGGCGTTCTTCGGCCTTACCCTGGATGACGTTGGGGATGACGTGATTGGCGTCTACCCCGACTGCGCCGAGCCGCTGGCCGTCTTCAGCGAGCTTGCAACCCAATGGCGGATCGGAATGTCGGGTCCTACCGGGCTCGACTATTCCGTGTTCGTCGATGTTTTCCGCATCAAGCAAATCCCCAAATCCAGATGGCAAGACCTCTTCGCAGACATCCGCGTGATGGAGCGAGAGGCGCTTTCCGTCATCCATAAGAAGGACGGTTAGATGGACATCGCCTCGCTCGGCTTTTCGATCGATACAAGCGAAGTCTCTAAGGCAGAGACCGCCCTTGATGGCCTGAACGCTACCGGTGCGCGCACAGAGGCTGCGGCAAAAGGAGTAGGGGAGGCGTGGAGCGGCGCATCCAAGCAGGCTAGCGGCACGGCTGGGGAGTTCCGCAAGGGCTCCGAAGCCCTGCGCGAGCAGCAGCAGGAGCTGGCTCAGCTTCTCGGCAAGATCGACCCGGTTGTCGGTGCACTCGGCCGCCTGGATGAGCAGGAAGCCAAGCTGCGCCAGTTTCGTGGTCAGGGTCTGCTTGATACCGAGACTTTCGGCGAGTACCAGGCGAAGATAGATCAGGCGCGGCGTAGCCTGACCGATGTCGACACCGCGATAAGCCGCACCGGCAACACCTCAAAGCAAACCGCCCAGGCCATCCGGCAGCTCCCCGCCCAGTTCTCCGACATCTTCATTTCCCTGCAGGCCGGCCAGAGCCCGCTTCAGGTATTCCTGCAGCAGGGCGCCCAGATCAAGGACTCGTTTGGCGGCGTGGGCCCTGCGCTGGCCGAGACGGCGCGTTACGCCTTGGGCCTGGTCAACCCCTTCACCGTCGCCGCGGTCGCGGTTGGCGCCTTGGCGCTGGCCTACAAGCAGGGCAGCGATGAAGTTACCGCTTATCAGCGCTCGCTGATCCTAACTGGCAACGCAGCCGGAACCACGGCCGGCCGCCTTGGCGATATGGCCAAGGCCATCGACGGCACCGTCGGCACACAGCGCCAGGCTGCTGCCGCCTTGGCTGAAGTAGCTGGATCAGGGAAGTTTGCTGCCGATCAGATCCAGGCCGTAGCCACTGCTGCGGTTGCGATGGAAGAGGCCACCGGCAAAGCGGTCTCCGAGACAATCGCCGAGTTCAAGAAGCTCGCAGACGAGCCGGCCGCGGCGTCCGCCAAGCTGAACGAGCAATACAACTACCTGACCGCCTCGGTTTACGCCCAAATCGCAGCCCTTGAGGCGCAGGGCGACGCCGTCGGCGCCCAGGAACTGGCCATCGAGACATTTGGCGACGCCATGGAGCGCCGCGCCAACCAGATCGAAGGCAACCTCGGCCTGATCGAGCAGGCATGGAAAGGCATCAAGAACGTCGCTGCCGAGGCCTGGGACGAGATGCTTGGCGTAGGCCGAGAATCAACTCTTCAGGATCAGCTTGAGCAACTGCGGCGGGCTAGAACCGAGGCATCCTATGGCCCTCGCGGCGACCGGGCATTCCCATCGCTGACGGACTCACAGGCAAGCCGCTTTAACGCTGAAGAGCAGCGCCTCTTGCTGGGTATTCAAAGCCAAGGCCTGGACGCTGCGACCGAAGGCCTGCGCGCTGAGAACGAAAAGCGCGCTATCCAGGGGCTCGAGCTGATCGGTAAGGAGGCAGATTCCGCACGGTCGAACGTCGAGAAACTGCGCGAGCGCCTGAAAGAGCTGAATGAGGCGCGTGACTTCAACATCGCCAACCGCTCCTTCACGCCAGAGGCACAAGCGCAATTCGAGAAGAGTGCGGCGGCACTGAACAAACAGATCGCCGACGCAGAAGAGCGCGCGAATCGTCCTGCCAGGACGCCACGGCAGGCGGCTTTCCGCGACGATGCGGCCACCCGAATGCTGCTATCGCTGCGCCAACAGTCCTCTGAATACGAAGCCCAGCTTCTCAGCGAAACCAGACTGACTGATGCGCAGAAGAAGCGCGCCGAGTTTGAATCGCTGATAGCAGACCTGAAAGGAAAGGCGATCCTTACCGCCGACCAGAAGTCACTCTTGGCCAGCCAAGAAGCGATCAAGGCTCAGCTTGATCAGAATGTTGCTTTGAGTGAAGAGGTTCGAATCCGGGCGCAGATCGCTGATGAAGCCAAGAAACTTGCTGCGTTTCAGCAAACCCTGGCCGACCAGATCGGCAATGCTCGAGAAGCGTACGAATTGCAGGTTGCCACGCTTGGACTTGGCCGCCAGCAGGCCGAGCGGCTTCAGGAAGGTCTGCGCTTGCAGAATCAGTTTTCCCGCCAACAGTCTCGCCTGCAGGAGCAATACAACCGGGGAGACATCAGTCAGAGCCTGTATGACGCAGAAACCGAAGCACTACAGCGCGCCCTGGAGCAGCGTCAGGCTTTGCTACGCGAAAGCTTCCGGGCTATGGATGAGGCGCGCGGCGATTGGAGCAATGGCGCTCGGGATGCATTCGCTGACTACTTGACCAGCGCCCAGGATGTTTCGGGGCAGACCTACGAACTGTTCTCTAATGCCCTGGCAAGCACCGAGGATGCCTTTGTTCAGTTCGCTTTGACTGGTAAAGCTTCGGTGGCGGATCTCGTTGACTCGTTCATCGCGGACATCGCTCGCATGGGAGCTCGTCAGCTTACGGCGAACCTGGCGGAAGGGTTGATGAGCTTCCTGCCAGGAGCTGATCAATCTGCAAACCTCACCACGGGCGCTGCTGCGGTTTCTGCATCCGCAGCAGCGCTTACGGCGGCAGGTGGAACACTTGTCACCGGAGCGGCAGCCATTCAAGCAGCGGCAGCGAGCTTGGCCGCAGCAAGTGCCGGTTCATCGGTGGCGGGTTCTTCTGGCGGTGCTGGTGGGCTTCTTTCGCTATTCAGCGCTGGCGGCTATACGGGCGCATATGGATTCGACGGCGGCGGCTATACCGGAGATTCTCCGCGCTCTGGTGGTATCGATGGCAAGGGCGGTTTCCTTGCCATCCTTCACCCGCAAGAGACCGTTACCGACCACACCAAGCCGTCGCGCAGCCAGGTATCCGGGCCTTCCGGCAATAGCGTCATCATCAATGCCGACTTCTCCGGCATGCGTACGGCTGGCGAAGCGAGAGAGGCAACCGCAACCCTGGCTCGCCAGGTCAACGGCGCCATGGTGCAGGCTGCGAGGTATAGCTGATGGCCGAGTTTCTGGAAGAGCGGTTCCCGCACGACATCAACTACGGCAGTGGTTTCCGCGAGATCGGCGCGGTGCGCGTGGTTACCACCTCTGGCGGCGATGAGTACCGCAGCCTCGAGCACCCGTTCGTGCGCTGCGCCCTAGAGGTCGACTTCTCCCGTCAAAAGGAAGAGGTGATCGCTCGAATCATCGACCTTAACCGACGCGCCAACGGTACGTTCCGCGGCTTCCGCGTCTACAACTACAACGACTTCTCGACCAATGCCTATACCAAGGCGCACACCGCGTTCGATCAGCCGATGCAGTTGATCAGCACGGGGCTTTATCAGATGGTCCGCTGGTACGGTAACCCAGCCGACACGAAGTGCGCGCGCCGGATCATCCGCAAGCCGGCAGCCGGCACGACCCTGGTTGGCGTAGGCGGTCAGGTACTGCCATCCGGGCAGTGGAGCGTCGACACAACCACTGGCCGTGTGACCATGTCCGCCAACAAGTCGCGCTCGATCACCGGCATCACGAAGGCGAGCCAGGCCGTTCTGACGGTGGGAACGAACACCTTCGCGGTTGGCGAGTCGGTAGCAATCAGCGGTGTTGCTGGCATGGTGGAAATCAACGGCCTGCGCGCGCTGATCACGGCAAAGCCGACCAGTACGACCATCCAAGTGGCGATCGACTCCGCGCTGTTTAGCGATTACTTGAACAGCGGCACGGTGCAGACCCAGCCAATCGCCGGAGAGGCGGTTACCTGCGGCTGCGTCTTCGACATCCCCATGCGCTTCGATGCCGATCTCTCCGGCACATTCATCGGCCCCGGTGTGCTCGGCACCTCGGTAGGCATCCGCGAAATACTCAACCCCTGAGCCAATTCCATGAAATCACACGTCGCAGACTGGCAGACGCGGGTTTACTGCGTCCGCATTGAGCCGGCAAATGACGCGCCTATCGTGCGCCTGGCCGGGTACCCGGTTGATCTGCCGATGAGCAATGGCCATGTCTACCTGACCGAGAGCGGGTATGAATTCTCAGGCCTGGACAGCACCAGCACGTTTGCCAGTTCCAGCATCGACCTGAGCGGAATCCTTCAGCAGGGCGCGATAAGCCGAACCGACCTGGCCTCGGGCGTCTACGACAACGCACGCGTCTACCTGTTTGCCACGTCTTGGGCCAATCCAATTGAGGACGAAGAACCTCTGGGGCTGATGTTCTTCGGTGCCGCGCAGTTCGACGAACTGCGCGACTCCTACAGCGTGCAGCTGATGGGCGCCATAGACGTGCTGTCGCAGTCGGTCGGCCGTACCTACACCGCCTCCTGCCAGTGGACGCTGTTCGATCAGCGCCTCGGCGGCGACCTGCTGCCGGCTCACAAAAGCCGCTGCACTGGGCCGCGTGCGGCGCCGGACGGCCCTGACATTGCCGACTACCTCGTAACCGGCACGATCACCAGCGTAACCGACCAGTACATATTCGCGGATTCCTCTCGTGCAGAGGCGGCTGGCTGGTTCGACTTCGGCGAGATCCGATTCACCAGCGGCAACAACGCCGGCCTGGCGCCGATCCGCGTCAAGGCCTTCGCGGCTGGCGGCGTTATGCTGCTGCAGGACGCGATGTTCTACCTGCCCGAGATCGGCGACGCCTACGAGATGATCCCAGGCTGCAATAAGACGGGCACCCAGTGCAGGGTCAAGTACAGCAACAAGCGCAATTTTGGCGGGTTTGAGTACGTGCCTTCGCCTTCGCAATACAGCTCAGTAGGGAGAGGCGGATGAAGGGCGCAGACGTAGTTGCAGCAGCGCGCACATACCTCGGCGTGCCGTTCCGTCACCAGGGTCGTACGCCGCCGCTTGCGCTGGACTGCGCCGGCCTGTTCGTCATGGTGTGCCGCGACCTTGGCCTGTGCGTGATAGACGAGCAGGGGTATGGCCGCAATCCCTACAAGGGACTGCTGGAACAATGCATTGAGCGTCAACCATTTTTGCATCGTGTGCCGACGACCGAAATGCGCGAGGGCGACGTGCTGTTGATGCGCTTCGACGGCGCTCCGCAACACATCGCCATCCATGCGGGCTATTCGATGATCCACGCATACGAACACGTCGGGAAGGTTGTCGAGCACCGCCTTGCGGACGTTTGGCGAGCGCGCGTAGCGCATGTTTATCGCTTTGAGGGTTTCCAATGAGCAGTGGCGGTCAGATTGCTGGCGCTGTAGTCAGTGCTGTAGTCGGCTTTTTTGCATACGGAGGCCCAGCTGGGGCCGCGTATGGCGCAGTCTATGGTGCAGCGCTTGGCGCTGCCCTTGACCCACCCAAGGGCCCTACCATCCAAGGCCCGCGGCTTTCCGACCTTACGGTGCAGACCAGCACTTATGGCTCGTTCCTTCCGCGCTTCTACGGCACCGCGCCGGCGCACGGAAATGTGTTTTGGCTGGAAGGCGGAAAGCTCAAGGAGGTGGTGCGCAAGAAGAAGCAGGGCGGTAAGGGTGGTGGCGGCGGATCGACCATGAAGACCTATACCTACTTCGCCACCTTCGCTATTGGCCTGGGTGAAGGCCCAATCGCTGGCGTCCGCCGTATCTGGTGCCGCGACAAGTTGATCTACAACGTCGGCAGCAGTGACCTCGAAACGATCATTGCGAGCAACAAAGCGGCACGCGGCTGGAGGATTTATAACGGTTCCGACGACCAGCTCCCTGACCCTCGAATTGAGGCAGAAAAAGGCGTGGGGAATACGCCCGCATATCGAGGCACTCCTTACATTGTTTTCTATGATTTTGAGCTGACTGAATATAACAACTCGCTTGAGGGGGCGCAGTTTAAATTTGAAGTGTGCACGGAGATTTCGAAAAGCACAGAGGCTTCAAATTATCGATTTATTGAAAGCCCTGGAAATTTCTTGCCTGGAGCTGTGTATGGATATTTGCAGTCTGATTCTGAAGCTTCAATTTTTGACCCAAATTGGAGCAACTCATATCCATCAAGCGCTTCTGCTGTAATCAGCGAGTCTAGAGAGGCTGGGGTAGTATCAAGGAAGTCTGCATGGTCGCCAACCGGCACAATAATTCCAAACCCATCGCAAGGAAAGATTTGTGTTTCTTCCGTTCTGCCTAGCGATTCTCTCTATATTTATCCAGACAAGGTTTCTATTGATATAACAAATAGAATTGTTGAATTCTTCGTGGTTGCCGGCGGCTACTTGTTTTTTTCTGGAGAGTGGAATTCTGTCTCTGGAATGCACAGAGTTGAATATTCAACTTTTACGCCAAGTAACATTTCAATTGCCTCTCAGGATTATCTATCAATTTGCGAAAACGACAGCAAGATATATTGTCTTTTTGATGGTGGGATTGATGTTTACGATTATTCACTAAACCTGCTTGATACTATTTCTGTTGATGCTGATTTTTCCACTCCGTCAGAAACATCGGTAATATGGATGAATTTTGATGGTGTCTACCTGTACTTAGCAACGCGCGTGAAAGTTCAAAGGCTGTCTGCAGATCTGCAAAGCGTTGAAAAAGAGTTTGTATTCTCTGACATATCTCCAAGCATCACTGGTAATTACACTGCTGGTGTGTTTAATGGTGTGTTTTGTAGAGGCGGCTATGTAACCGATTCCCCAACGAGGGGCTATGTACATGACTTCCATATTTTGGAAACAGTCAATCGCGAGCTAGTTCCAATCTCCTATATATTTAAGGAAGAATGCAAGCTTACATCACTTCTCAATGATTCAGATGTTTCAACTGACCTGATGACCGATGGAGTGCGCGGCTACAGAGTTCAGGGCGGAACAGTTAGAGCATCGATTGAGAACCTTCAAGCGGCATATCCCTTTGACGTTCGCCAGCATGGCTATCTGATCCAGTGCGTTCCTCGCGGCGGCTCAAGTGTTGCGACCATACCCCATGAGGACCTTGGCGCTGCTTCTGGCGAGTCCGCATCAGAAACGCTACGGCAGTCGCGTGAGATGGATTCGCAGCTTCCGGCGTCAACGCACCTTAAATTCTGGGATGCCAGCCGCGAGTATGCCAGCGGCGAGGAGTATGCAGATCGGCCTGGAACACAGGCAGTGAACCGCGTAGACAGAGAGCTTCCCATTGTCCTTACTGCCACGGAAGCCGCGCAGGCCGCTGACGTTCTCCAGCAACTGCCTTGGCTGGAACGAACTGTTTTTGATCTGGAGATTCCGCCGATTTATGCGGCGCTTGAGCCCGCGGATGTCGTAACGGTAACAACCCCAGAAAGCACCTATACGCTCAGGCTGACAGAGATCAACGATGCCTCGACGCTCGTGCGCAAGTGCAAGGCAAGGCCAGCAAATGCGGCTATTTACAAGAGCCAAGCAGTAGGCGGCGATGGTGGAACGCCGCCAGATACCATAGGCCTTGCTGGTCCTTCCTTGTTCATTCCGCTGGATATCCCGCTGGTCGACGAGGTTAGTCAGACAAGTCCTGGGTTTGTTGGAGTCATGACCGGATATTCAGAAGGATGGCCTGGCGCCATTGCAGTCCGATCTACAGATGGTGGCCAAACGTTCGAAGATATTCAGGGCTTCACGGGAAAAGCTACTATCGGCCTCGCTCAGAACTCGCTGAGCGCGCATGCAGGCTATCTGATCAGCTCGGCCACGCTTACGCTGTCCGTTATATCCGGTGAATTTTATTCGATAACCGAAGATCAGTTGCTCACTGGCTTCAACTACGCAGCTTATGGTGTTGATGGTCGGTGGGAGATCGTGCGGTTCCGCGATGCCACTCTAAACGCAGACGGCACCTACACGCTGTCTGGTTTCGTGCGCGGCGACAAAGGGACCGAGTGGGCAACTGGCCTGCACCAGGTCGGCGATTACTTCATCCTGCTGGATGACCCAGACAACGCATTCATCGGCATGTCGATCCAGTCCATTGGGCTGGATCGCATCTACCGAGGTGTTACCTCTGGGGCAAGCATCGATGACGCCGAAGACGTTACGTTCTCGTACGATGGCGTGAATCTAGAGCCGCTAGGCGTGGTCAACGTCACCGGCGCCCGGGACGGCTCGCAGAACTTCACGGGTTCGTTCTACCGGCGTTCGCGTCTCTCCAGCACCTGGTGGACGAATGGCGTACAAGCTCCGGTAGGCGAGACGAGCGAGGCCTACGCGATAGACGTGATGAACGGCTCAACAGTCGTGCGCACAATCTCTTCCAGTACCACAAGCTTCAGTTACACCGCGGCGCAGCAGACGACAGACTTCGGCTCTGCGCAGGCTTCTATTACTTTCCGAATCTACCAGCTCTCTGAGGTGGTAGGGCGCGGCTATGTCCGAGAGGTAACACTGTGACGACGCCAAAACTGCAGCTTGCAGAAACAGCAAATGGGCAGGCGAATTACCTTCTAGTTAATGCGGCTCTTGCTGCCCTTGACCAGTTGGTGATGCCTAGAGTCATAGACAAGGATCTGGCAACGCCACCTGTTTCTCCTGCAAATGGCGCCATGTATATCGTTGCGTCTAGCCCAACAGGGGATTGGTCTGGTAAATCAGGACAATTAGCGTGGTGGCTGACTGCTGTTAATGCCTGGACGTTTCTTGCGCCAGGCCTTGGCATGGTTGTTCAGGTTCTGGATGAGCTTGACGCACTGAACGTGCCTCTTGAGTACGTATACAACGGTACTGCATGGTCGCTTAGAGACACGTCTGCCGGCGCGGTTTCCTCGGTAAACGGTGGCAATGGCGCTGTAATTGTTCCCGTACCTATCATCATCGCGTGCAGCGATGAAATAACCGCCCTTACAACCGGAACTGCTAAGGTAACTTTCAGGATGGCCTACGCATTTACTTTGACAGGAGTAAGAGCGTCATTGACTACTGCTCAAGCAACTGGGTCAATTCTGACTGTTGATATTAATAAGAATGGGACATCCGTGCTAAGCACCAAGCTGACCATAGACAACGCAGAGAAAACCAGCACAACGGCAGCAACGGCAGCGGTCATTTCCGATTCTTCGCTGGCAGATGATGCTGAAATTACGATTGATATAGATCAACTTGGAGACGGCACCGCCAAGGGTCTCAAAGTGACGCTCATCGGTTACAAGCCGCTATGATTATCATAAACCCGTACGTGTTCGGCGTTGGTGCCGGCGCAGAGCTTCTCTGGAGCACATCAGAGAAAACATCCGGATGGACTGTCGCGGGTGATCAGAAAAGCGCCACGCGAGGCGGCAGCGGTGTACAGAACCTTGCTAGCACCCTGTACCGATCAAGCGGCAAGCGGTACTGCGAGATCAGGCTGAACTCTGGCGCTGGTGGAACAAACGCCTACGATCCAGCGGTCCACATATGTGGGGTTGGGTTTGACCCTACCTCAACAAACCTGCCTGGTGCTGGATCTAGTAGCTGGGCATTGCTGCGTAGCGGCCAGAAGCGCTTCTCATCGTCAGCCACAGCCTATCAGTCTGGTTGGGGTAATGGGTCTGTTATCGGAATCGCAGTTGACTTCTCGACTGGAGAAGTATGGTTCTCGGTCAACGGGGCCTGGGTTGGAGGTGGTGAACCTGGCGCCGGGTCTACTGCTGCTTTCAGCGGAATATCCGAAGCTGTCAGGCCTGCTGTAGCAGCAAATGCTGGGACAGCAAACCTCACCATCAGGGGTGCTTCTGTGGATTTCTCTTATTCCATACCAAGCGGTTTCAGCGCTTGGAACGCAGCCTAGATCACAGCCCGCTTCGGCGGGCTTTTTTTGTGCCTGGAGAAATCATGACCCTTTCTGAGATTCGGGCTCAGGCGATCACGCCTGCGCTCGCGCTGCTGCCTGCGCGCATGTCGTCGCCGGAGGCGGAGGTGATGTTGCTGGCTATCGGCCTGCAGGAGTCGCGCTTTCAGCATCGCCGCCAGCTGGTCGGCTCGCCGCCACGTCCTACCGGGCCGGCCAAGTCATTCTGGCAGGCAGAGCGGGGCGGGGGAATGGTCACGGGGCTGCTGCGCTTTCACGACCACCGCGTCCGCGACCTGGCTGTAGGGCTGTGCGCTGTGCGTGGTGTGGATCCATCGCCCCGGGCTGTATGGGATGCCATCGAGCATGACGACGTGCTGGCAGCTGGGTTGGCTCGCCTGCTGCTGTGGACTGATCCTGGCCGCCTGCCGCGTCTCGGTGACGCTGACGGCGCCTGGCAGCTGTACGTGCGCACGTGGCGCCCGGGCAAGCCGCACCGGTCTACCTGGGCCGATCTGTATGGGCAGGCACTGGCTGAGGTGATGTCATGACAGCCTGGCTCAAGCTCGTCCCGTCCTGGGCTTGGTGGGCGCTCGCTCTCGCTGTTGTAGCCGCTGGCCAGCAGATTCGGGTGTCATCGGCTCAGGCTGTAGCCGAGAAGGCACAAGCCGATCTTCTGGAAACCAGCAAGAAGCTCGGCGCCTGCCGCGCCACCCGCACCACGCTGCTCGGTCAGGTGATCGAGCAGAACTCGGCGATTGCCGATCTCTCTGCACGAGCCACACAGCGCCAAGAGATTGCAGAGAGCGCGCAGAGAGGCGCGCGAGATCAGTCGGAAGCCGATTACCAGGCGGCAAATCGGCTGCAGCAGGAGCGAACAGGCGGCGATGCCTGCGCCGCGGCTGAATCGGTGATCGATGGGGAGTTGGGGCTATGAGATTGCTGGTAGTGGTGTTATTGATCGCGCTGGCTGGGTGCGCCGGCCATCCGGCTGCAGAGCCGGAGCCGAGCATTGTGCGCGTGGAGGTGCCGGTGGCTGTGCCGTGCCGGACGAAAGAAGTGGCAGTTCCGCCATGGGCTGCTTCTGGACTGCGCAAGAGCGACAGCCTGGAGGTGAAGGTAAGGGCGCTACTGGCAGAGCGCCGTCAGCGGATCGGCTATGAGCGCGAACTGCTGGCGGCGAATGAGGCGTGCCGGTAGGGTAGAGTAGTTGCCCGGACGGGCGAGGCGGGGGTGTTTTCTGTTCCGCAATTCTGAGCAGCCCCTCGTAGTTGCTGGGCTTCATAGCAGGAAAACTGATACTTTTGCGGAACGATATTCGTCTGAATGCCTTGATATACATTGCTTTCGCGTGAGACTTAAAATCTCTCGCCAGCAATGGCGTGCCGGTTCGAGTCCGGCTTCGGCACCATTTAAATCAAGCGCTTACGAGTTTTTTCTGCGGCGTAGTTTGGTCCGCAATCCTCGCACTCATCCGCAGTCGATCTGATCAGCAAGCAGTCGATCGGCGTTACTGCCAGCGTCATGTCATGAAACGTTCCTGCCACGGATGATCACCCGTCAAGCCGGCCCCGGCCGCCGCTTGCACCGTGGTGCTCAAGCGAGCCTCGCAAACCCCATTCTCGCATTCGCCTTTAAGCTAGAACTTTCCTTGACTTCTAGCCTGCGAGGCGCAGACTTTGTCAAGTAGCAGCAAACCCTTTGGGCTTGGCTGGATTTGGTTTTCCGGCGCTTGTCATGCCGCGCTTGCCGTTCGATTGGCTAGGCATGCTGAAGCTGGCGTTGGATATTCAGAAAACCGGTAAGCAGCACAGGATTTCCCTCGACGGTCCCGGTGTCGAGGAAAAGGACATCCAGATCACGCCCGACAACGACGTGCCGATGGTGCGAGAGGTGAAAGCGCCAGGAGCAAGAGAAGAGCGAAACGGCTTTTCTCGTGTCGAACTTCCCTACGGCAGTTTCCAGTGTGCACTGAACCTGCACGACGATGCCAACTAGGATTCGAAGCGCGAAGCAAGTGCACCGAAGCACGGCCGCTCGATTCCGATTGAAGCTGAGTCGGATATTCCATTGCGGTCGCCACGAAGTCCCACCAGGGGACGAGGTGCCGCGGCATGCCGCACCTCGTCATCTCAATGACTAAGGAGCGTCCGCATGGCCAGCAAGCAATGTCAAATCTGCGGCCAACCCGCCACCGCGCGGGTGGAAGCCAATCTCAATGGTCGCCGCACCACCATGCTGTTGTGTGACGATCACTACCGCCAACTGGTGCGCCAGCAAAAACGCGCCATTTCCCCGCTGGAAGCCCTTTTCGGCTCGCGCAGCGGCCTGTTCGAAGATTTTTTGGGCAGCGATTTCTTCCGCATCGGAGAAGAGTCGGCACCGGCTGCAGCCGATGCCGATGAAGTGGTCGATGCGTCGTTTAGCGAACCAGCCTCCACGGCATCTGGCACGCCGCGCCGTCGCGGCAGCGGGCTGGCCAGCCGCATCAGCGAACACTCCGAGGCCCTGCTGCAGGAAGCCGCCAAGCATGCCGCGGACTTCGGTCGCTCCGAAGTCGATACGGAACACCTGCTGCTGGCGCTGGCCGACAGCGATGTGATCAAGACCATCCTGAGCCAGTTCAAAATCAAGGTCGATGACCTCAAACGTCAGATCGAAGCCGAAGCCAAGCGTGGCGACACGCCGTTTGAAGGCGAGATCGGCGTGTCGCCACGGGTGAAGGATGCGCTCAGTCGCGCCTTCGTCGCCTCCAATGAATTAGGACACTCCTACGTCGGGCCCGAGCACTTCCTGATCGGCCTGGCCGAAGAGGGCGAAGGGCTGGCCGCCAACTTGCTGCGCCGCTATGGCCTCACGCCGCAGGCCCTGCGTCAGCAGGTAAACAAGGTGGTCGGCAAAGGGGCGGAGGATGGCCGCGCCGAGACGCCGACCAATACGCCAGAGCTCGACAAGTATTCGCGCGATCTCACCAAGATGGCCCATGCGGGCAAGCTGGATCCGGTCATCGGCCGCGCGCAGGAAATCGAAACCACCATCGAGGTGCTGGCGCGGCGCAAGAAGAACAACCCCGTATTGATCGGCGAGCCTGGGGTGGGCAAGACCGCCATCGTCGAGGGGTTGGCACAGCGCATGGTGGCCGGTGAGGTGCCCGAGACCCTGCGCGACAAGCGCCTGGTCGAGCTGAACATCAATTCCATGGTGGCCGGCGCGAAATACCGTGGCGAGTTCGAGGAACGCGTGCAGAAGGTGCTGAAGGAGATCTCCGAGCACCAGGGCGAGATGATCCTCTTCATCGACGAGGTGCACACCATTGTGGGTGCCGGCCAGGGCGGTGGCGAAGGCGGGTTGGACGTGGCCAACGTCTTCAAGCCGATGATGGCGCGCGGTGAGCTGAACCTGATCGGCGCGACGACACTCAACGAGTACCAGAAGTACATCGAGAAGGACGCCGCGCTGGAGCGGCGCTTCCAGCCGGTCATGGTGCCCGAGCCAACGGTGGCGCAGACCATCATGATCCTGCGCGGCCTGCGCGATACCTTCGAAGCGCACCACAAGGTCAGCATCACCGAGGACGCGATCATCGCGGCCGCCGAGCTGTCCGATCGCTACGTCACCGCGCGCTTCCTGCCGGACAAGGCCATCGATCTGCTCGATCAGGCTGCTGCCCGCGTGAAGCTGTCGGCGACGGCCCGCCCCGTTGCGGTGCAGGAGTTGGAGGCCGAACTGCACCAGTTGCGCCGGGAGCAGGACTACCTGGCTTCCCGCAAGCAATACGATAATGCGTCGGAGGTCGGCAAGCGCATCGAAACCAAGGAAACCGAACTCAAGACGCAGGTCGAGGACTGGGAACGCGAGCGCGGCTCGGGCAGCGCCGAAGTCAAGGCGGAACACGTGGCGCAGATCGTCTCGCGCCTGACCGGCATCCCGGTCAATGAGCTGACGGTGGAGGAGCGCGAGAAGCTGCTGCACCTGGAGCAGCGGCTGCACGAGCGCCTGGTGGGTCAGGACGAGGCAGTACGCGCGGTGGCGGATGCGGTGCGGCTGTCGCGCGCGGGGCTGCGCGAAGGCAGCAAACCCGTGGCCACGTTCCTGTTCCTGGGCCCCACCGGCGTCGGCAAGACCGAGCTCGCCAAGGCGCTGGCCGAATCCGTCTACGGCGACGAGGGCGCCCTGTTGCGCATCGACATGTCGGAGTACGGCGAGCGCCATACCGTGGCAAGGCTGGTGGGCGCTCCGCCGGGCTACGTCGGCTATGACGAAGGCGGCCAGCTCACGGAGAAGGTCCGTCGCAAGCCCTACAGCGTGCTGCTGCTCGACGAGATCGAGAAGGCCCACCCCGACGTCTACAACATCCTGCTGCAGGTGTTCGACGACGGGCGGCTCACCGACGGCAAGGGTCGCGTGGTGGACTTCACCAACACCATCATCATCGCCACGTCGAACCTGGGATCCGACATCATTCAGCGCCGGCTGAAGGCGCGCGGAGCGGCCGGCGAGGAGTACGAGAAGGCCAAGACAGAGGTGATGGACGTGTTGCGCGGGCACTTCCGCCCCGAGTTCCTCAATCGCATCGATGAGATCATCGTCTTCCATGCGCTGGGCAAGGAGGAAATCCGCCACATCGTCGGCCTGCAACTCGATCGCGTGGCCCGCAATGCCGCGAACCAAGGCGTGACGCTGGCGTTCGATGGGACGCTGGTCGATCACTTCGCGGAAGAAGGCTACAAGCCCGAATTCGGTGCTCGCGAGCTCAAACGACTGATTCGCAGCGAGCTGGAAACGGCACTGGCGCGCGAGATGCTCGGCGGTGGCATCGGCAAGGGCGATCACGCCCGTGCACGTTGGGACGACAAGGCGGAGCGGGTTGCCTTCGAACGTAAGCCAGCCGCTGCGGCCAGCGCCGAAGCTCCACCTGAACCTGCGCAACCATCGGAGTCGTCCAAGGAGTCGAGCAAGGGGGCGCGCAAGAAGAAGTCCGAAAGTGGCAAAGCATGAAGCACTGGGCTGCCCTGATCCTGAAAATGGGAGACGGGCAGCCCGTATGTTCTCTTTGATGTGCCGGGCATCTTTCGGCTCGAGCCCGGCCCATTCAAGTAGAACGTTACTGCGCGCGCGTGGTGGAGTACCCCAGGCTGCACGACATCCTGCCGTGACGACCTGGTGGGCTGCCGATATCACCCGCGACATGTTCACGCGCTTCGGCATGGACGAAGGCCTAGAGGCGCAGCGACCGCGATTTCTCGTAGGAATGGCCTGTTTCTGAAGGAGTGGCGCATGAACAACAGCAATCAGACCGGGACGACACTCGAACGACTCCGCCGTAACTGGGCGGTGATGACGTTTTACGAACGCTTCGAGCAGGCCGTCGCGATCATCCTTTCAGCGGTGATGGCGGTGATTATCGTGGTGTCTCTGGTGCAGCTGATTCACATTGTCTTCAGCCTGCTGGTCATCGATGCATTCAATCCGCTCGACCACAAGATCTTCCAGAGTGTGTTCGGCATGATCATGACGCTCCTGATCGCGATGGAATTCAAGCACTCCATCGTGCGCGTGGCCCTGCGCCGTGACAGCATCATTCAGGTCAAGACGGTCATCCTGATCGGGTTGATTGCCCTGTCCCGCAAGTTCGTGATTCTCGATCCCGATGTTGGCCCGGCCAAAGTCGCCGCATTGGCCGGCGCCACTCTGGCCCTGGGGCTGACCTATTGGTTGTTGCGTGAGCGCGATGACCGAATCGTCTAGGACGGCACGGCTGCCAGCGGGTGGCCCAGGCGACAAACGTCGAGTCTGGCTACGGCGTCGCTTGAGCGACCGCCTACAGGCAGTGCTGCCGGTTTGCACTTTGATCGGTATCACTCGCCGGCCGCCTTTTACTCGGCGAAAGGGGGCTGTGGATCGCCCCGGGAGCAAGCCTACTTGCCTTGTTATCCGAACCGTCGGTAGCTGCAGTGCCGACGCTGAAGTTGTATGGCGCACGTGCCATCCGGTCGGGTGAAGCACCCGAAATCGAGGGTGTACGAACGTTTACCTGTAACCGCTCCTGATACGGACTGAGGGTCAAGGCTATGGCCGCTGAAGGCAACGCAGGGCAATTATTGGGTGTCGTTACGTTGCTTGCCGCCGCCGTGGTGGCAGTGCCGCTGCTCAAACGTATCGGGTTCGGCTCGGTGCTGGGTTACCTGACAGCGGGGATGATGATTGGTCCCTTCGGACTGCAACTGATCCATGACCCCCACACCATCATTCAGGTGGGCGAGCTGGGTGTGGTGATGTTTCTTTTTGTGATTGGACTGGAGCTGAAACCCTCGCACCTATGGGAGCTGCGTGGGCAGATCTTTGGGCTGGGCAGCCTGCAGGTGGTGGTCTGTGCCTTCCTGCTCACCTTCGTCGGTATGGCCTTTGGTTTCCCCTGGCAGGTGTCGTTTGTGTGCGGGGCCGGTTTTGTACTCACATCCACAGCCTTGGTTATGCAAGTCCTCTCGGAACGCGGTGACATAACCGAGCCGAGGGGGCAGCGCATCGTGTCCATTTTGCTGTTTGAAGACCTGTTGATCGTGCCGTTACTGGCGGTGGTGGCTTTTCTGGCGCCCACTGAAGTGGTGCATGAACCCACCTCACCCCTTTGGCAGCGCATAGGTATCGCAGCCTTGTCCTTGGGCGCACTAGCGGCCATCGGATTGTGGCTGCTCAATCCGCTGTTTCGGGTATTGGCCCAAGCCCGGGCGCGCGAGGTGATGACCGCCGCCGCGCTACTGGTGGTGCTGGGGGCAGCGCTGCTGATGGAAGTCGGCGGGCTTTCAATGGCGATGGGGGCGTTCGTTGCCGGCGTGCTGCTATCGGAATCCACCTTCCGCCACCAGTTGGAGGCCGACATAGAGCCGTTTCGCGGCCTGCTGCTGGGGCTGTTTTTCCTCGGCGTCGGCATGGCCTTGGATCTGCAAGTGGTGGCCACGAACTGGATGCTCATCAGCTCTGGTCTGCTGGCGCTGATGCTGGTCAAGGCGCTGTGTATTTATGCGGTCGCGCGCCTCGCGAAGAGCCCCCATGGCGATGCGCTGGATCGTGCCGTGCTTATGGCGCAGGGGGGCGAATTTGCTTTTGTGCTGTTTGCCGAGGCGCTCAAGCTCAGGGTCATCAGTCCCGAAGTCAACGCCAATATGACGGCTATCGTGGTGCTCTCCATGGCCATTACGCCGGTGGCCTTACTGCTGTACAGACGTTTGGCCCGCGCGCAGAGCGTTTCCATGGACGGTGTGGAAACCGCACATAATCTGCAAGGCAATGTACTCATCATCGGTTTTGGCCGCGTGGGCCAGATTGCCTGCCAGGCACCGCTCGCTCAGGGAGCGAAACTTTCCATTATCGAGATAGATCCGGAAGTGATCCGCGCCGTGGAGCCCTATGGTTTCAAGGCCTATTACGGTGATGGTGCCCGCCATGAAATATTGCAGGCTGCCGGTGCCCATCACGCCCGCGCCATCATCGTTTGTGTGAACGACAAGAAAGCCGCGACACGCATAGTCGAAAGTACGCGGCATTACTGCCCGCAAGTGAAATTGCTGGTGCGTGCCTTTGACCGCGAACACGCGCTGGAGCTGGTCAAGCACGACGCGGACTACATAGTGCGGGAAACCTTTGAGTCGGCCCTGCTGCTCGGACGTCAGGCCGTGCTGACGCTGGGTGCGTCTGAGCACGAAGCCGACGTGGTAACCGAGGAAGTGCGCATGCGCGATGCCGAGCGTTTTGCTCTGGAAACAGCGGGTGGTCTGTTTGCCGGGCGAGCATTGGTACTGGGAAACATCGAGCATATCGAACCGCCGAACCAAGAAGCGCGGGACGCCCAGTGAGCATTCATTCGGGATCGTATAGGGCTGTCGCCGTCGACCGCCCCGCTCTGTATCGCTGCCTTGCAGCGGGGGTAACTGGTGATCTCGCAACGCATCGCCCCCGGACTATCACAAACGCCCTGCGCGGCGTTCCGGGTGGCCTTGATAACGCTGATTTGATATCCGCTCGCAGGGATGTCATTCAGCTCCTTAACATCTTTTGAAATAGGTAGGAGGGCGTATGTTCACTCCGAATTCCATTCCCTATCAGCGACAACCTGGCTTTCAGCGCACTTACCGCCAAGGCCGCTTGACCCTGGGTCTTTTCTTTCCCCTCGAAGCCTTTGCCGGTGATACGCCGAGCATGCTCGACCAGGTGAGCCTGGCTCAACGTGCCGACAAGCTGGGTTTCTCTGCACTCTGGTTTCGTGACGTGCCGTTACGCGACCCCAGCTTCGGTGATTCGGGTCAGGTCTTCGACCCCTGGGTCTACCTGGGTTTTATGGCGGCACACACACACTCGATTGCGCTGGGTACCGCCTCGATCATCCTGCCAATCCGCAATCCCCTGCACACCGCCAAGGCCGCTACCAGTGTCGATCAGCTCAGCGGTGGCCGCCTGTTACTCGGTGTGGCTTCCGGTGACCGGCCGGTGGAGTTTCCCGCATTCGGTGTCGACCCGGAGCGACGCGACAGCCTGTTCCGCGAATACCTCGAGGTATTTCGCGAGGCTCAGCGCAGCAGTTTCATGCCTTTGACCTGGTCCGGCGGGACGCTTGAGGGCGCGGATCTGATTCCCAAGCCGACCACGGCGGAAATTCCTTTCTTTGTCACCGGCCATAGCCGCCAGACACTGGAATGGATTGCCCGCTACAGTCATGGCTGGATCAGTTATCCGCGCGCCCCGAAGACGCAGCAGCTGATTGTCGAGAACTGGCGCACTGCGGTTCGTGCCGAATGCGGTGAGCTGTTCAAGCCCTTCACCCAGTCGCTATACATCGACCTGACCGATAACCCGCAGACACCACCACGACCGATCCACCTGGGCTATCAACTAGGGCGATATCACCTGATCTCGTTGCTGGACAGCTTGCAGGAGATCGGGGTCAATCATGTGATCGTCAATTTGAAATACGGCCAGCGCCCCGCGGGCGAGGTTATCGAAGAGCTCGGTCAGTTCGTGCTACCCAACTTCGTCCTGTCGACATGAGGCAGCAGGGTGCTTGACAGCTACGACACGATTGGCAGGGATGATGGGTTAATGACTATGTACCTCTGCCGTTCAATAAAAAGAACCAAAAGCGAGACTGGCTATTACCTGCAATGCTGAACTCGCGAAAGGCTTGGTGGATGCTCTGGCGTAGCTGTTTGTCGTTCCGGTTGGACTTATCGGGGCGATTTATTTTTTACTTAAATCAGTTGCATACAATGATCCTCGGCTAACCTGATAAATCAACCTGCAGCAACGAGTAGGGTCTTCAATGGGCTGTCCACAAGTATGCAGTGGCGCCACACTGCAGTGCAGTTTTGGTGTCGCCCCTAGCATGTTGAGCGTGTTGCCGCAGAACCGCACGCTCACGGCGGGTATGCCTGCAGCGAACATCATGGATCACATACCATTGGTGAATATTCTGCCCTTCGGCATGTGCCAGAGTCTTGCCAACCCCATGGTCGCTGCTGCGACTGCAGCAGCCTTGGGTGTGTTGACACCCATGCCTTGCATACCGGCAACCGCGACACCTTGGATCCCGGGCGGACCACCGACCATATTGCTTGGCAACATGCCGTCGCTCGATTCCAATAGCACCCTGATGTGCAATTGGGCTGGTGTGATCAAGATCGCCATGCCCGGCCAGGTGCAGATGCTGATTCCCTGATCAGGCCTCGCCCGACTCCTGCCAGCGCCGCCACCACCAGCGCAGCCTAGAGATGGGTTTACCTTCGGCGTCCAGCGGGCGGCCGTCTTCCGCGAAGCTCTGGCCTTCGTCCAGCGTTTTGCCGTTGAGGTAGCGGCTGCGATGGGCCACCTGGCCTTTGCTATGGAAGCGTTGGTAGAGGCCGTCACGTACCCCATCGCGATATACCTCCAGCTCGGCCAGGCTGCCATCCGGGTAGTAGCTGCTGGCTTCGCCGTGCATCAAGCCTTGGCGATAGGCGACCTTGCGCTGCAGCCAGCCTTCGGCGGCGAAGTACTGGGCCACGCCCTGCAGGCGTCCATCGACGTAGGGCAGTTGCGCCGAAACCTGGCCGTTGGGGTGGTAGAGGACGCTGGGACCGTGCAACACGCCGTTGGCGTAGCCAAGCTGGGCCTGGGGGCGACCGGCTTCCTGGATGCGCACCGGGCCATCGAGGGCGCCGCCCTGCAGCTTGCCCTGGAGGCGGCTGTCGCCACGGGTGAGGTCGAGATTGCCGTTGGTCATGGGCGCCTCAGTTGACCTTCACCAGGCCACCCTTGATGGTCAGCATTCCGCCACCGTCCACGGTCTGTTCTGCCGCGGCCTTGTTGGTGAGGCTGACACCGGCGTCGTTGGTCAGGGTGGTGCCGGCCTTGTTGTCCAGGGACGTGCCGGCCTGATTGGTGAGCGAGGTGCCGGCCTTGTCGGTGAGGGCCATGCCGGCCTGGGTGGTGAGGTTCTGGTCGCTCTTGGCGGTGAAGTCGCCGCTGCTCTGCAGGGTGAGGGTGCCGGTCACCTTGATGGTGAGGTTACCGTCCACGGTCAGCTCGTAGTTGCCGCTGACGGTGTGGCTGTAGTTGCCGCCAGTGCTGTGGGTCTGGTCGGCACCGACGCTGACGGTGCGGCTGTCCTTTACATCGAGGGTGTCGCTGCCGGTCTGGATGGTCACGGTGCGCTTGCCTTTCTCCAGGGTGATGGTTTCGTCGCCTTCCTTCACCGTGCGGGTGCGGGCGTTCTGCACCGTGAGGGTTTCATCGTGGCCGATGGTTGCGGTGCTGTCGTTGAGCACGTTGACCTTCATGTCCTTCTGCGCCTGGAGGAAGACTTCCTCGGCGTCCTTCTTGTCCTCGAAGCGCAGCTCGTTGAAGCCACCACCGCCCTTGGAGGAATTGGTCTTGATGCCGGATTGGGTCTGGTTGTCCGGTAGGGCGTAGGGCAGGGTGTTGTCGCCGTTATAGACGCAGCCGGTGACCAGCGGGCGATCCGGGTCGCCGTCGATGAAGGTGACGATCACCTCCTGGCCGATGCGTGGGATGAACTGCATGCCGAAGCCCTTGCCGCTCCAGGGCAGCACCACGCGCACCCAGCAGGATGAGGTTTCGTCGTTCTTGCCGTCGCGATCCCAGGGGAACTGGATCTTGATGCGGCCGTACTGGTCGGTCCAGATCTCCTCGCCGGATTTGCCCACCACTTGCGCGGTCTGGGTGTGCATGCGCGGTTTGGGCGTGACCCGTGGCGGGCGGTAGGCGGTGGCTTTGGGGATGGCCTCGAAACGGTTGCGGTAGTGCTCGTGGCTGGCGTCATGGGTGACCGAGGCCACCACCCAGTCGATGTTGAGGCTGGCGTCGTCATGCCCGGTGAGGGTGAACCAGTGGCCGGGCACCAGCCAGCGGCAGTCGCTCTCGCCGATCAGGCGCTTCTCCTGGCTGCGCAGCCCGTCCACGCGCTGCTTGGTCAAGGCATCGCCCCGCGCCTTGGCGATATAGCCGCCCGGGTGGTCATACATCGACAACGGCCCGGCCACCGCCTCGGCCTGGCTGTAGAGCGAGGTAGTGGGGGTGGTGAAGGCGTAGTCCGTGGCGCTGTACACCCCGCTCACTGCCTGCACGCTGTACTGCGCCGAGCGGATGCCATGCAGCTCACGCACGCCGATGCCCTGGCCCAGGTAGGGCACCTTCGGCCCGTTGGGGATCGGCACGAAGGCATCACTGCTGTCGCCCAGCACCAGCGTGTGCTTGCCGTCTTCGTGGGTGAAGAACCAGAAGATGCCTTCCTCCTCCAGCAAGCGCGAAACGAAGGCGAAGTCCGTCTCGCCATACTGCACGCAATACTCGCGCGGCTCGTAGCTGCCGGAGAGCGACAGCTTGAAGTCGGTAAAACCATGGGCCTTGAAAATGGTGATAACGATGTCGCTGGTGGCGAGATTCTGGAACACCCGGTTGTTGCTGGCCAGCGTCAGCCACCAGAGCCAGGGGCGCAGCACCACCTGGTAGCGGTCGGCCGTGGCGTCGGCGGGGAGCTGGCGAATCTCCGCGACCAGGGCATCGAGGGGGCGCTGGTTGGCGTCGTTGTGGAGGGTGGCAGTGATATGCGTGGCTACGGCACTGCTCAACGTCAGTGCGGTGGCACTGTCACCGTTGAGGATCAGGCTGCCCATATCGTTGAGCGCTTCGTCGCCGGATAGCGACTCAGGGAACAGCGTCGACAGCGAGGCGGCGGTGAGGGAGAGGCTAGTGCTGCTGTCGGTGGAGCGGGGCATAGGGGGCCTGCTGGGGGACGTCTGGTTCGTGGGAGACGGTATCGAGAGGCGTGCTGCCCGACTTACTGGTAATCGATGCCCGTGACGTAAAGCGTGATCGCTGCACCGCTGCCGCCCGGCCCGGAAAACGACGGAAACTCGAGGATGGCCGGCCAGGCGACGCCCGTCTGTTTCTTGTACCGAAAGTTCGCCACCAGGTTGGTGCTGGATGCAACTCGCAGGGTCTTTGTGTTGGCCCAGGCCCAGTAGGTAGCGCCAACCGGCGCTTCCATCACTACCGGTGACGATTTGAACGAGCCGAAACGCAGGGTGACGGGCTGTTCCGCCGCGCCGAGCCGATTCCTCAGCGAGGCGCTGAGATAAGGATCCTCGGCAATGTGAACCAGAAACATGGCCTCTTCGTCGTGTCTCTTGCCGAAATAGAACACGGGGAAATGATCGCTTCGAATCACCTCGCCATGGCTGATGCGCCTGATCGCCTTGAAACCGCCGCTGCCGTTGGGTGTGCCTGCGGCATACCCGTCGCATTCGCAGTTCCAGCGATAGGTATCGGTGACGTACGCGTAGTCGAGCACCCGGGGAACCGCCACGTATTCATCTTCGGTGATGGCCTCGTCCCACTTCAACCGCTTTTCCCAGTGTTCAAGGGGTTGCACGGGCACATCGATGCCTTGGTCGAAGTCGTACACATAGTCGACATTGAGGCGCCAGTCTCGCCGCGCCTGCAGGCGCGTCTTGTTAATGATCTGGATATGGGTGCCCGCGATGGGGGGATAGTTGGGTTGCAGGGGCTTGTGGCCGCGGGGATGGATGATCTTGTGGTTCTCGTGGGGCGAGGCATTGAGGTCGCCCCCGAAGAAAATCAGTTCACGGAAGCTTGCGCCTTTGTTTTCGACGATGAAGTTGATGGTTTCCGCCGTCATCTCGACAGCCTTGTAGGACGAATTGGCGTGGTAGAACGCCAAGGCGTCGTGATTGTACCGGTGCCGTATGATGATCGGCGCACGCCGCTCAGAGGCGCCCAGCACGTAGCCGGGCAGCATTTGAAAGGCCCCTGCCAGTTCATTCCTGACGAACACCATCGAACCTAACGTGGTGTCGATGCGGATCCCGCCTTCGTTGTCGAGGGCATGTACCAACTGATACCCCTGGGCATTGAGTAGCCTCTCCACGCTCACGTTCGGCGTGCCCGTGGTGCCTGTCTCGAAGAGCGCAAGTAGATCCGGCCTTCTGAGGAGCAGCACTTTGATCAGGTAGGTGGCTTTTGCCTGATAGGCCTCCGATTCATTTTTGCTCTGGTTGTTGAGGTGCTGCGTGTTCCACATGAGAATTTTGTAGGGCATGACAGAGACCTGTAGTGAGGCGTGTACAGAGAAACAGTCGGTCGTCCGCCGCTCAGAGCATGCGAACCTTCCAGTCATCGATTTGCGTCGCACCGCCCATGCAGGCACAGAAAGCCTCAAGGATAGTGACCGCATGATGCTCATGCAGAACCGAGCCGGCGGACATCAGGCTGGTGGTGGAGTGGCCGAACAGGGGCGGAGGAAGGTCTGCCCTGTCGCATAACAGCAGGAACCTCTTCTGATTGTCCCTGACCACATCGCTCATGCGCTGTCCGGGGTTCGGCAGTTGCAGTTCATTCCAGCTCTCGAAGGAGTGATCGCTGCGGAACACATTCATGCCTAGATGCCGGAGGTTGTTTTCCGCAGAGTGGCTGATGCACACGTATTCGTCCGGCAGCCCCAGCATGTGGCCAAACTCATGGCAGATGGTTATCTGTGCCGGGCAGGCCTTCGCAGGTGAGGGCGCATTGGTGTCCAGCATGATTTGTCGTACGTGTTGGGTGAGGGTCGTGCAGGCCGGATTGACGGAGGCAATGCTGATCTTTATGTAGCGCTCCGCTGAGCCCGGCGGGCCGAACAGGTGACGGATGTTGCGTCGGGCAATTTCCGTTTCCTGAGGGGCAAGCTCACTGAACAGGTATTCCAGCAGGCTCCCAGTCCTGTTGATGGGGGCTTTGATCTCAACGAGGATTTTGAACTTCTTATAGTCGGTGCCGGCGATGACCCTTCTGAACTCGGTGGCGAACTCGCGCAGCAGTTGCTTGCCGGCACGCTCGTCCTGGTCGGCGCAAATGCTGGTGTGGTCGCTCGGGTGACGGGCCGATGACGAGGAGGCGACCGGGGGAGCGGGCGAGGATGCACTGTAGTTCGGAAAGGGAATCTTGTAGCCGGCCACCAGGTTGCCGATGATTTGCTCGCGCTTGTAGTTCGCACCGCTGGGGCCTGACACATCGCTGGTGAACATGGCCCGATGATAGGACGTGCCGGGTGTGCTGCCGGTCTCCAGTACCGTCGCCTGGTTGGAGATGTGTTCGTTCGCATCGATGATCTCGACTTCGTAGTGCGAGCTTTGCAGGTCAGACTCCTCGAGAGCGAACTCGATCTTGATCGGCGGGCCGCTGAAGCGCTTGTGCACGATTTCGAACCGGTTGTTCCAGGTCAGTGGGATGGCTTTCTTGGCCGCTGCGGTGAACTCGCTGAGTACGCCTTTCTTGTGGGCGCTTGGCGCGGTGTCAGTGGTCGACTGGATCTTTCTGAGCAGCTTGCCGGTCAAGGACAGATGGGTGTTCTGGTCCTCGTCGCTCAAGACTTTGTAGTAGCGGTCATCGTAAATGGGATGAATCCTCACCGTGATCGAGATGAGGTGCCTTGCCGCGCTGTAGTGAATATCAAAGTTTCCCAGGTTCGTTGAGGGGCGGTGAAAGGTTTTCTGCGCATCTCGGGTCACGACGCTGTTCAGATCGTCAGGATCCTGATCCACCAGGCTTTGATAGATTCTGTCGGAGTGGCAAACCGGGCAGGTCAGCGCCTGGTGATTGAACTCCGTTTCACAGTTTGCGCATTTGTAACGCACCTGGCTTTCTCCTTGTCCTGGTCAGCAGACCCACTGCAAAACGTGATTCGGTGCTCATTCCAACACCCACTCCGCCAACTTCCCCGTCACCTGCGCCATAAGCACGTTCTCGATATCCCTTGCCCCCGCCGAGCTGCATTTAGCAAGTACGGCCTTGACGATTGCTGGATCAAAATCGAACTGTTTGCCCGTCGCGGCCTTGTAGCGTTCTCGCAGTTTTTCCAGCTTGGCCAGGACGATGCCTTCCAGCGTCGCTTCGTCTAGCGGGCGGTAGGGCACGACGGTCATGCGGGCGAGGAAGGCGGGGCGGAAGGCTTGTAGCAGCACCTTGCGCAGGCGTTCGGTGAAGGCGTCGCTGCCGAGTTGGTCGGTGGGGGTGTCCAGCACCAGTTCGGCGCCGACGTTGCTGGTGGCGAGCATCACGGTGTTCTTGAAGTCCACCACCAGGCCGGTGCCGTCTTCCATCACGCCCTTGTCGAAGACGTTGTAGAAGGCTTCCAACACATCGGGGTGGGCCTTTTCGATTTCGTCCAGTAGCACCACGGAGTAGGGCCGGCGACGCACCGCTTCGGTGAGTACGCCGCCGCTGCCGTAGCCAACGTAGCCGGGCGGGGCGCCCTTGAGCTGGCTGACGGTGTGGGCCTCCTGGTACTCGGAGAGGTTGATGCTGATGAGGTTGCGCTCGCCGCCGTAGAGGGAGTCGGCCAGGGCGTAGGCGGTTTCGGTCTTGCCGACGCCGGTGGGGCCTACCAGCAGGAACACGCCCACCGGCTTGGCCGGGTCGGTAAGGCCGGCGCGGTAGGCCTGGATACGTTGGGCGATGGTGGCCAGGGCGCTGTTCTGGCCCATCACCCGCTGGCCCAGGCGTTGGCCGAGTGTGCGCACGGCGTAGGCTTCGTCGGCAAGCATCTTGCCGATGGGGATGCCGGTCCAGCCGGCGATCACCGCCGCCACGGTGCGTGAATCCACTTGTTCGGGCACCAGCGGGTCGTCCTGACGGATGGCGTCGAGGCCGGCCTCGAGCCGCGCTAGTTCAGCAGCCAGGTAGTCGCTGCGTTCATCCAAAGTTTCGTCGGGCTGGCTGGCATCGGCGCTTTCGCTCAAGGCCAGCAGTTCGCGGCGGGCCTCCAGCAATTCGCGCACGGCTTCGCGTTCTTCGCCCCAGCGGGTTTCCAGCTCGCGAATGGCGCTGCGGTTGCTGGTGGATTCCTGCTCTAGGGCGGTGATGCGTTCGCGGTGGTCGAGGCCGGTGGTCTGTTCGCGGCGCAGGCGTTGCAGTTCTTCGCTCACCGCCACTTCGCGGTGGCGCAGGCTTTCCAGCGGTGGCGGCACGTCGTGTTGGCCGAGGGAGACGCGGGCGCAGGCGGTGTCGAGCACGCTGATGGCTTTGTCCGGCAACTGGCGGCCGGAGATGTAGCGATGGGAGAGCTTGACCGCATCCTGGATGGCGCTGTCGAGCACCTGCACGCCATGGTGCTGCTCCAGCTTGGCGGCAACGCCACGCAGCATTTCCACGGCGGTGGCTTCGTCAGGTTCTTCCACTTGCACCAGTTGGAAGCGACGGGCCAGGGCAGGATCCTTTTCGAAGTACTTCTTGTATTCCAGCCAGGTGGTGGCGGCCAGGGTGCGCAATTCGCCACGGGCCAGGGCCGGCTTGAGCAGGTTGGCGGCGTCGCTGCCGCCTTCGCTTCCACCGGCGCCAATCAGGGTATGGGCCTCGTCGATAAACAGGATGATTGGCTGTTCGCTGTTGCGTACAGCGTCGATCACGCCCTTGAGGCGTTGCTCGAACTCGCCCTTGACCCCGGCGCCGGCCTGAAGCAGGCCGAGGTCGAGCACGCGCAGGATGACGTTCTGCAAGGGCGGCGGCACGTCGCCGGCGGCGATACGCAGAGCCAGACCTTCGACCACGGCGGTCTTGCCGACACCGGGAGCGCCCACCAGGATCGGGTTGTTCTGTCGGCGGCGCAGAAGTATGTCGATGCTCTGGCGGATCTCCCCGTCGCGCCCGACGATGGGGTCGATGCGACCGGCGCGGGCGTCGGCGGTGAGGTCCTGGGTGTACTGGTCGAGCACGCTGTCCTGCGAGGCTTCCTGGGCGGGGCGTGCCTTGCCTGCCAGGCTTGAGCCGCCGCTGTATTCGCGGGAGGCTTGCGTCCATTCCAGGAGGTTGGCGCGCAGGGCTTCACGGGGGATGCGCAGTAGTGAGGAGGCGCTGTTGAGCAGCAGGCTACGGCGCTCGTCGCGGTCGAGCAGGGCGAGCAGCAGCAGGCCGGAGCGGATGCTGGCCTGACCCTGCACGCTGGCCTGCACCACGGCGTCTTCTAGAAGGCCAATGGTCTGGGCGGAGAGGGCGGGGGTGCGGGTGCTGCCGGCCTTGAACAGCTCCAGGGCGCGGTTAATTTCGGTGGCCAGGTTGTCGCGCTCTAGGCCGAAGCGGGGCAACAGCCAGGCGAAATCGCCGCCTTCTATGTCGAGCAACTCGAGCAGCAGGTGCTCGATCTCCACGTAATGGTGAGTGCGTTGCAGGCAGCGCTGCGCGGCGCGCTCGAGCGCACGGCGGCTGTCGGCGTTGAGGCGACCGATCAGCGCGGCGAGTTCCATCAGGGCATCTCCTTGAACCGCAGGCGGGTGTCGATGCGTTGCAGGGAACTGCCGGCGGCCAGGTGCAGCCCGCCGCTCCAGCGTAGGCGCGGCGGTTGGCGGCGATCCAGGCGCAGTGGCGCGCCGGGGCGCACCAACAGGCGCAGGTGGCAGTCCATGTCGGGGCCGAGGTAGAGCCCGGCGAGGTCGGCAAGGCGCTGGTGCTGCGCGCCGCCGGGTAGGTAGGTGTTGGCCTGCTCGGTATTTAGCGGGCCTAGGGTGAGACGGATGCCGGCGTGCTCATCCCAGACCCGGGTGCCGGCGATGGCGTCGCGGCCCAGGCCGAGGTTGCGCCCGCCACGTTGTAGACGACTGCGGCTGGCTGGCGGGATGTCCCGCCAAGCGCCCTGATAGGCCTCGTAGTCCACTGCCACGCCGAACTGGTGGCGCACCAGTACGGCAAAGCCGGCCAGGGAGCGACGCGGGCCGTTGAACAGCGCCGCGCGGGCGGTCAGGGCTGCGTCCGGCAGGTCCATGCGTTGCTGCAGGCTGCGCGGCAGCAGACCGGCTAGAGCCAGGAGTGGCTGGTAGGCTGGGGCCCGCTCGGGCGGCTGGAAGCCGAGGGCCAGGCGATGACGACTTAGCACCCGGTAGAGCTGAGCGAGCAGTCGGTTGTGGAACAGGTCGAGGAATTCCGCCGGGGCGTGGTCCTTGTGGCGGGCGCGCTGCTGCAGCCATTCCTGGTAGGCATAGGGCAGGGGGCCGTCTGGGCCACCGAGGCCGAATACGGCGGTGCTCAGCACCGGCGGCTGCCCCTGTTGTTCCTCCAGGCGTTCCACCTGGCTGGCGGCGAAGGTCGGCGTGAGTGGCCCGCGCAGGCGCAGGGCTTCGTCGTCCGGGCTGCTACCCTGACCCAGCGGCGTGGCATCGGGGCGTTCGCGCTCCAGCAGCAACAGGGCCTGGAGGAACTCGAAGGCCTGGGGCTTTTCGCGCAGGCGCCGGCTCAGAGGCTTAAGGGCTTGCCGGCTTGGGGCTGCCATGTCCGGATCTCCTTGTCGGCGTCTACCAGCACCGTACGCACGAAGCGGTTGGGCGTGGCGTAGAGGGAGAAGAACTGCGCCAGTACGGCGGAGAACAGCACAGCGCTGGTGCCGGCGAAATGCTGTGGGTCCAGGCGGACACGCACCTCCAGGCCGTTGCGCCAGCCGCGCCAGGCATCTTCGCCAACCCGCGCCACCACGCGCTCGCAGGTCAGTTCTACCAGGCCTTCCACCTGTCGTCTTGGCCCTGCTTCGTCCCGCAGGTTGTGCAGGTGCAGCAGTTCGCGCAGCGCCTCAAGCGCGTTCGGGCCTTCCACAAGGGACAGGTGATTGAGACTCAGCTGGGACACCAGTCGCCAGCGCGAGGGGCCGGACAGACGCGGCAGGCTTTGAGGTGTCGGCGGGGTCAGCAGGCTGGTCAGCGCCACTGGGCCGGGGCGCTCGAAGCCCAGGCGGGTGCCGGCGGCTAGATTCTCGGCAAGGTGCCGGTTGGTACAAAGGAGCTCCGCGGTGAGGCTGTATTCGGGGGCCTCGTGCAACGGGTCGAAAGCGGTGTCCACCAGGCTGAGCAGCAGGTCGCTACCGGGCCGCGCCGAATTCAGGCCCTGGACGCGACGGGCATGCCAGTACAGACCTTCGCCGGTGTGGCTGTGGCCGTAGTAGGCCGGTACACGGTGCACGCCCTGCGGGGTAGCGGCGCGCAGGGCGCGGATGCTGTGGATCTCCACGCTGTTCTCGCGGTGGGCGTCGGCCACCAGTCGATACTCGCTGCGGGTGCCGTCTGGGCGCAAGGGCTCAGAAGTGCGCGGGAACAGGTTGATTGCCGGCGCGCAGCCCAGGCGCAGTTCGCTGGCCTGCAGGTGCGGCCTGCCCAGCGGGGCGCGGTCGAAGGCGATCAGCACCTGGCAGTCACGTCCGCCATCAATCGGTGGCAGCAGCGGCAGATCGAAGAAGGCGAACTTGTCGGGGAAGGCAAAGTACTCTGCCAGCAGGCGCAGGCCGGGGTGTTGGCCGTCTTCGTCAGGCAGCAGCGCCTGGTGGTCGCCAAAGCCCACCGGGACTAAATCGCCAGGCACTGCTTGCAGCGGGGCTTCTGGTGCGCCGCTCCACACCCCGAGGCCGTGGGCAGCGAGTAGGTCATAGAGGGTAGCGTTCGTCATCGGTGAAGCGGCGAGGTGAATCCGCAGGCGGCGCACCGCTAGCTCCGCCCAGTCGAATTCGCCCAGGCATTCCAGAGTCAGGCGCAGTGCCGAGCGCGCGCGTGGGTGGCCGGAGAAGGCCACGGCGGCGTCGCCATCCAGCAGGATTGCCTCGCGGATGCGCAGCGGCCAGAGCACCGCCTCGGCGCTGGTTCGCAGGTGCACGCTGGCACCCTCTCGGGTGGTGACGAAAAGTGCTGTGTCACGAGGCAGGGTATAACCCTCGGCGAGGTTGCCCTGAGTCGGGTCTGGCTCGAACTGTACGATGCTGCAGGAGGGAAGGGGTCTCAGGGCCAGTGGGTAGAGTAGCTCCAGCAGGGCGTCGCTAAATTCGGCGTAGTCATCGTCGAGACGCCGGTGGAGCCGTGCGCTAAGAAGCGCGAAGCCCTCCAGCAGCCGTTCGACGTGGGGGTCCGGGCATTCGTCCGGGGCCAGCTCCAGACGTCGCGCCACTTTAGGGTAGCGCTGAGCAAAACCGGCACCGGCGTGGCGTAGCCACGTGAGTTCGCGTTGGTAGTAGTCCAGCAGATCGGCATCAATCGAGTCGCTCATGGCGTACCTCTAGACCGTCGTCGCTGGGGGCGAGGAGGAACAACACAGGCCAGGAGCGGCGACCACCGCGTAGGCGCCCGGCCAGGCGGATGCCGAGGCGCTGGGGTTGGTCGGGCAGCGCCTCGACATCGATCTCGCTCAACTGCAGGCGTGGTTCAAAGTACTGAATGGCAGCGCGTAGTTCTCGCAGCAGAAGACGGCGGTCATCGATCCGCAGGGCTTGCAGGGCAGTCCAATCGGCGATGCCATAGTCGAGCAGCGTGAGCGGCCGGCCGGGCGCTCGTCGGGGGCGACGAGTGTTGAGCAGGCGCGCCAACTCCAGGCGGACGGACTCGGCCAGGGCGTTGCGGTCGAAGTCCGGTGCCTCGTCCAACTGGGTGGAGAGGCGCTCGAACAAGGGAGGTAGCAGTCCGCTGTGCGGCATTGAGCGGTGGTGTCCTTAACTTAGCTGGACTTGACGAGCTTGTTGGCGGCCAGGTCCCAGGTGGAGGCGGCGGTGCCTTCCTTGGTGCCATCGTCCTTCTGCGCGGTGAGCTCCCATTTAATCTTGGTAAAGTTCAGCGACAGGGTTTCCACCGGCTTACCGCCGGCACCACCACTGACGCTGACGTTGGAGAGCACCACGTTATCGAGGGTGTAGATGATGAACGGCAACAACTTGCCATCGCCTTCGGCGGCGTTGCGGCCGATGGTGATCTTGGCTGTGGTGATGGGTTTGCCGGCACAGCAGTATTCGTTGAGCGAGGGAGTGGCGGTATCGACGAACTTGGTGACGGTGAACTCGCCGATGTGCGGCTTGCCGGAGGTGCGCTCCGAGTTGCTGACATCGTTGGTGACCTGCATTGCCACATTGTGGCTGTAGGACATCAACTCGATCTTGTCGGTGTAGCCCTCGAGCAGGCTGTCGCCTTTGATGTCGTCGCCGAGGTCGAGAATGATGGCATCCATCGCGGATAACTCCTGGGTCTGGAAACAGAGTGGATCGTGATGTGGGCGAGCCCCCGCCGAAACGGCCGGCGGGGGCGTCGGGTCAGGCCGCTACAGGCGGCGGTAGGCTGGCCACCAGACGGATCGACGCGGTCAGCTCCTCCAGCTGGAAATGCGGGCGCAGGAACACCGTGGCGCGGTAGACGCCTGGCTTGCCGGCGACTTCCGAGACGTCCACGCGTGCTTCGCGTAGGGGGTACTGGGCCTTGATCTCCTGGGGCGCGTTGTCGTTGATCAACACGTAGTCCGCGATCCAGTTGTTGAGGTAGGTCTGCACGTTGTCGCGAGTCATGAAGCTGCCCACCTTGTCGCGCATGATCACCTTCAGGTAGTGGGCGAAGCGCGATGCTGCCAGCACATAGGGCAACATGGCCGAGATGCGAGCGTTGGCGTTGGCTTCGTTGGTGTTGTAGAGCCTGGCCTTGTTGGTAGTCTGACCGCCGAAGAACACCGCCATGTCGGTGTTCTTCTTGTGGCACAGGGAGATGAAACCTAGGTCGTTGAGTTCCTTCTCGCGGCGATCGGTGATCGCTACTTCGGTCGGGCACTTCAGCGACAGGTCGCCAGACAGGGTGCGGAAGGTGTGTGCCGGCAGGCCCTCCACCGCTCCACCGCCTTCGGCGCCACGGATAGCCGCGCACCAGCCATACTTGGCGAAGGCGCTGGTGATGCGCTGTGCCAGCAGCCAGGCGGCATTACCCCAGAGGTACTTGGAGTGGTCGGTGCCGTTGACGTCCTCGACGTAGTCCATGCCCTCCACCGGATTGGTGTCCGGACCATAGGGCAGGCGCAGGAGGAAGTTCGGCAGCACGAGTGAGACGTAGCGCGAATCCTCGCTCTCGCGGAAGCTGCGCCACTTGATCAGCTCCAGGCTCTCGAAGATCTTGCTGAGGTCGCGAGGCACGGCCAGCTCGGTGAAGCTGTTCATATCGAACAATTTAGGGTTGGCGGCGGCGATGAATGGCGCGTGGGCAGCGGCTGCGACGTTGGAGAGCTTTTCTAGCAGGGCGACGTCTTGTGGATGGCGGCCGAATGCATAGTCGCCCACTAGCAGACTGAATGGGTGTCCACCGAAGGTGCCGTATTCCTCTTCATAGATCTTCTTGAACAGCGAGCTCTGGTCGAATTCGACGGCCTTCTCCAGATCGTTCTGCAATTCCTTCTGAGTGACGTTGAGCAGGCGCAGCTTCAGGCGGCTGCTGGTCTCCGTTTGGTCCACCAGCATGTGCAAGCCTCGCCAGGAGGCCTCCAGCTTCTGCATGTCAGGATGGTGCAGAACCTCGTTGAGCTGGTCGCTGATCAGCTTGTCGATTTGGCTGATGCGGTCGTTGATCATGGCCACGGTGTCCTTGTCGATGGCCATGCCTTCGTCAAGCACCTGAGTGGCGAATTCCGCGAGCATGTCGCGGGCGTAGTCCTGCTGGCTTTCGTCGTGGGCCATTCGGCCCTCGGCAATGATTCGGTCGAGTAGAGTCAGGGTCTGGGTCGTGCTCTCGCTGGAAGCACCGGCTTTGGTGGCCATTACGTCATCTCCGGGTGTTCAAGGGGCGCTCAGGCCTGGGGTTCGGTCGGTGCTTCACCGTCGTCGGAAGCAGGGGTATCGACTGGTGCTTCGACGTCGGCGGTGCCTGCGGCTTGGGCTGGAGATTCGCTCTCTGGGCGTGAGGACTTGATCTCCTGCAGGCCTTCGGTATTGCTCACTACGTCCTGCAACAGCTTGTCGAGGTCATCGTTGCCGTCGAGCTTGGTAAGCAAGTCACGCAAGCGCTGGCGTGCCTCATACAAGCGGCGCAGTGGCGTGATTTGATTGACGATGTTGACTGGGTCGAAGTCGTCGAAGTGGCGGAAGCGCAGCTCAACGTTGAGCTTGCTGCCGTCGCCGCTGATGGTGTTTTCCACCTGCAAAGTGCTGCGCGGCTCAATGGAGGCGAGTACTTCGTTGAAGTTGTCGCGGTCGATCTCGGTGAAGCGGCGGTCGATAAGCTTGGGCAACGGTGTTTCGGGTTTGCCGGAGAGGTCAGCGAGGATACCGACCACGAGAGGCAGTTCCTTTTTTTCGATCGCGTTACCGATTTCGACGTCGTAGGTGATCTGGACCCGTGGCGGACGGATCCGATCCAGCTTGTGTTGCGTGCTCTCAGCCATGTTGGTTGGGCTCCGGGGCAGTACCTGGAGCGCAATGCAGCGGAAGGATCCTATGCTCGCACTCCCTTGCTGGACCGCTACTGCAACGGGGTAGCCGAAAACCGAGCCCGTCCTTGACGATCCATCCACATCCGTCATGAGGACGAACTTTCATAGACGCTAGATCAGGTCTATAAATTTGCAAATGTGAAATTCAAGGTGAAGTCTTCATGACACAGGGACGTTCGATTTCCTGCTTTCCTGCTCTGTTGCTGGTCCTAATTCTCATGCTGACCGGATGTGGTTTTCGAGGCGAGAGGATCGGACTGGATAGCCTGACGCTCGATGTAGCGGAACGCGCCAATGACGACACGCCTATCGCTGTGGACTTCGTTGCGGTGCACGATCCAGACCTGCTCAAATTGCTGTCCGAGATTCCTTCCAAACAGTGGTTCACCGAGCGAGATCAGTACCGCCGTGACTATCGGCAACTGTTTTCGGTGTGGAGTCTGGAGCTGGTGCCTGGCCAATTTCGCGACGTTCGCGACTTCCCTTTCTCTGGTGACCAGGCGGCTGGACTTTTGGTATTCGCCGGCTATAACACTCCTGGTGCGCACCGTTTGCGCCTGAGCGAATCAGGCCGTGTGTGGCTTCGCTTCGATAGCAGGGAAATGCGTCTGCTGACGGATCGGGATCGCTAACCAGTTGCGCACGCTGCGTGCATGCCAAACAGCGGATGTCGAAGGGGAGTGGTATGAAGGTGTTGCCGGATGCAGTCTGCTGGCACGAGGGCATGCAACTGTTGCCTCAGCATTTCCAACTGCAGGGGATACGCGCTGAGGTTATCGCTGCGCTCTGCGCCAGAGCCGGCAATCCTTGGTTCTGGGGGGTGGCCGAATTGGAGGTCGACCCTGCCGCACTGAGTACCGGCCTGGTGCGTATCCAGTCCCTTGAGGCGATCCTGCCAGATGGCTTGCCCGTCAGTGTGCAACCGGGTGGCGGCAAGGTTCTTGAGTTCGATGTGGGACCTGCTGTGGCAGCTTCAGCCAATGCCAGCGTGACCGTCTACCTGGCAGTCAACCCTCTTGGCCGCAGCGGCCAGGTACTGCCCCTCAACGGACGATTGCAATCACATCTCGCAGAGGCGGTACCTGATCTTGCCAGCGGCGAGCATCCAGAGCCGATTCTCGTCTGGCGCCCCAATCTACGCTTGGTGACTGATAGCGACAGGGCTGATTCGATTTGTCTACCCCTGTTGCGGATCTCCAACGAGGGTGGTGGATTCGTCAGGCAACCCTACGTGCCACCGATGGGATTGATCCTGCCCGAGTCTGACCTGGGGCAGATGGTCTCTGCGCTATGCGCAAGGGGGCGCGAAAAATGCCTGTTCCTCGCCGGACGGTTGCGCCAAGCCGAGCAAGCGGGAAATCGTGATGATGCGCAGGAGCTCAGACGGCAATTGACGGCGCTGTGGGCCCGTCTCCCGGAAGTTGAAGTCGCTTTGAACAGTCGAGCGGCTACTCCAGCGAATCTGCATGGCTTACTGGCCGGGTTGGCAGGAGCTTGGAGTGCATTAGATCCATTGAACGGCGTGCCTGCGTTTGCGCCCCTTGATTTTCTTGAGCTCAAGCGAGGCTTCGACGAAGTAATCGAGTGGCTGCACCGGAGTCTGGACAGCATCCGCGTCGGTTACCGTTGCTTGGTATTCGAGCATTCCGAGCAAGGGTTTTCGATTGATTTGCCAGATACCCAGACAGGTCGTCAGCGCCTTGTCGTGGGGCTGCGCATGCCGGCGGGCACTGGGCAGGAAGCTGCGCGGGCATGGCTGGGGCAGGCAGTGATCGCCTCGCGACAACACGTACCGACACTCGTACAGCAGCGCATGAGCGGTCTGCCTCACCAGCCCATGAACCGCCACGAACGAGCCGCGTACGGTGTGGGTGAGGAAACTCACCTTTTTCTGATCCAGGCTTCCGGTGACTGGTTCGATCCGGAGCAACCGCTTTGCCTGGCGGTTACCTCTCAGAGGGTGAGTTCAAGTCCCTGGCAGGTTCTTCTATTTACGACCGATAGCCACTGAAATCAGCCTTCCCAAGCCAAGGATGCATAGATGTCGCAAAGGAGCGTTTCTCTTTACCCCCCAGAGTTCGGAGAGGCACCTCTGAGCCAGGCTTTTCGGGAAGCCTGGATCGAATGGCGAGAGGTTTGGGATGGTGTGGCAGGACTGAGCAACCCTGGCAACGAACAGATCGAACGCATGGCAGAGGCCACGATCCTCGTGGTTCGCCGTCTCTGGCGCAGCGCATTCGCCAGTGTCGGCGCATCCTCCTCGAGCCAGGTCAAGGCGATGGTCTATGCATTCGTCGCCCTGGTTGATGAACGGCTCTTGTTCGATGACTGGCCAGGCAGGTCGGCATGGCAGCCACGTCCGCTTGAAACTCGCTTGTATGGTTCGCGCAATGCAGGTGAGCGACTGCCACGTGCCATTCACAAGCTACTCAAGGAGCGGGCTCCGGCCTCTCGTGATCTGGCTAACGTCTACCTCCAGTGCTTGATTCTTGGCTTCTATGGCGGCTTGCGTAGCGACCGCGGTCGGGCACTGCATGCGCGTTGGCGGCATGCACTTTTCACCTTCGCCTGGCAACGTGAGCCAGCGGTGAATGGCGCGATGAGCAGCCTGGCGCGGCCGAGCCGTGCTGCGCCTTTACGTCTACCCATGAGGCGAGTGCTGCCAGATGGTATGCGCCTGGGACTGGCTATCTGCGGGTTGCTGGTGGTTCTGAGCACGGTCGGACACTGGATGTGGAGTGACATTCAGTCGGAGCTGACCCCCTTGATGCATCTGATCACCATGGACGACGGTGGGAGCCCGGTTGAATGAGCGCTCTCGCGATCGTTCTCAGCGTGGTAGGTATTCTCCTGCTGCTTGTAGCCCTGGCTGCTTTGTTCTGGTGGTTGCGTACTCAATCCGGTATGGCGATTCGTAGCTTCTATGCCGCGGTACGCAGGATGGAACAGGAACAGGGGATCGAGTCGCGCTATCAGGTTCCCTGGCTGATGCTGCTCGGCGATCCGCGGGAGGGTAGCCAGCTTTGTAGCGATTGGCAGCTCACGCCTGTTGGACGTCCGGCCTGGTTCGGCCGGTGGTGGGCCGACCAGGATGGCGCCGTACTGGTGGTGCCTCAAGGCGTATTCCTGCCCGGCGATGGCAGTACTGCCTCCACCTTCGTCTGGCGTCGTCTGCTCAGTATGCTGCTTAGGCTGCGTGGCCAGCGTCCTTTGGATGGCGTGATCTGGAATATCCCACTTGGCCAGTTGCAGGACGGAGCCCAGAGTGCAGCCGACGTGGTTATTCTGCGCCGTCGCTTTGGTGAGTTGCTTCAGCGTCTTGGCCTGGGGCTTCCGGTGTATGTCCTGATTACGGGCTTCGAGGAAATGCCGGGGTTTCAGGAGCTGGTAGCCGCACTTCCTGAAGAAGGCCGTGAGCGTCTGTTGGGGTGGTCATCATCCTATGGGCTGGATGCCGGCTGGCAGAGTTATTGGCTCGATGATGCGCTGGAATCTGTAGTTCAAAGCTTGCAGGCAGCCATCATTGAGGTCGGTACTTTGAAAGGCGAGTTAGCTGAGGATTTATATCGCCTGCCTGATCTGTTGCTGGCTCTCAAGGGCAACCTGCGTAACTTGCTGGAGCCCGTTTTTCAGGGCAATGCCCAAGGCGAGGCTCCAAGATTGCGCGGCCTCTATCTGGGGGCCTCACAGGCACGTGAAGAATCGAATGCCGAGCAGCTCTATCCTGGTGAGCAGCCTGCGATGCAAGGGGCATTCACTCAGCTGCTGTGGCGGCAGCGGCTGCTAGCCGAACAGGGGTTGGCACAGGCTCTTCCGCGCGTGCTGCGCCTACGTCAGCGTTGGCAGAAAACAGTGGGCGGCGTTGCCGCGGTGCTGGCTCTCTGCTGGCTGGTGGGCATGCTGTGGGTATGGCAGGCAAGACAGCAGGATGCGCGTGAGTTGAGTCGCCTATTGGAGGAGGTGCATGCCGGGCACGTGAGCCTGCGAGCCCCCGAGCGTCGTCAGGAGCAAGCCCGGCTCAATGTTCAGGGGTTCTGGATGCTGCTGCAGCGAGCCCCCCGCTGGCATTTTTCATCGTTCGTCTACCCCACCTCCTGGGGCTCTTCGCTGGATACCCAGATGGACCTGCTATTGCGTGGTATGGCTCGCCGCGAGGCGCTGCTGCCACTGCAGCAACTGCAGGAGTACCAGCTCAAGACGTTGCTGGATATCCGCAACGAGCAACGTCGCCCGGATGTCGAAAGCGCCCAGCCGGATCAGTGGCCGAACTATGTGAAGGCTCGCACCTTGGCTGAGGGCGTTGTAAGCCTGGAGCGGCACAATGGTCTGCTCAACAATGCCCTAAGCGGCCAGGAGGGCTTTATCGAGTCACTGACTCAACTCAGCAACGATGCACTGGGACTTAGTCTCGACCCCTCTAGCTTGGCCCAGAGATCCTTTTACGACCAGACCTTGCGGAACCTAGCTGCACCCGGGCTGCGTCCTGTGGATCTGGAGCCCAATCGCAGGCAACTCTCTGGACAGTTCCAAACGTTGATGAAGTTTTGGCTGGCGCAGTACTTCCTGGCAGGGAACTTCGTCACGCCTGCCGGTTATCTCAAAAGGAACCTGAACGATCTGGAATATGGCAGGGATACCTCGCTGAACAAGCTTGAGGAAATCAACAGCCTTATCGGGCATCTCGAGGATCTGATCATTCTTACTAACTCCGCATGGAGCCATAGTAGTGGTGAGGAGTTGGTGCCGGGTTACCGCGACCTGATGAACGATGTGAAGCAGAGCCGACTTCTGGGACCAAGCGTTGAAGCCTCCGTTACGCTCGAGGCTGAGCAACTGCGCAAGGGTTTCCACAGTCAATGGATCGAGGGGGCTGCTAGTCGCGACAACCTCCTGCAGCGGCAGGCTGGCGGAACGCTGGTTTTGCAGGAGCACATCAGCAAGCTGTCGAGGAGTATCAATGATCTGCTCAAGCGAGATTTTGCGGTAAGCGCAATGCGCCGCACGGATAGCGCCGTTGATACTCGCGGGGTGATCAATTTGACCGAGCAGCAAATGGCTCAGGCACTGGTTTACCAGCAAAGCTACCAGAGCTTTGTGGCTCAGGAGTTGGCGCAGATCTCGCCGGCGTATCGTCCCGGCATGCTCAAGGCTGCTGAACAAGCCGCCGCTATCGCCATGTGGTCAGAGCTGACCTCATCAGGTGGACGCTATATCTACGGATCTTCGGAGAGCCGGTTCAATGTCTCTGTCGAAAAGGCCATGGAGGTCATCCAAGCCTTGGCAGCTCTTGGACGTGTCGATTTGGCCAATACTCTTCAATCCCAGTTGACCTTGCGTGCCATGGCGGATGTAGATGCCGTACTCGCTGACATCGACAGCTTGCCACTGTTCACCGAACGCTACCCGGTGTCCGATTGGGATGGTAAGCCCGATCTGGGACTCAAGTTGTTCCGGGCCACCGATGTGCAGGATCTGAAAGCATCATTATCTCGACAGTTCGCGGAGATCAGTACCAGCATCGACAGGGTCAGACCCGAACTTACGTGGCTGAGGACACAGACAGATTTGCCCCTGTCCCTACAAGACAAGGTGTCGAGGCTTGGCTCGATAATGGATGAAATGCAGAAGTACAAAGCGCAGAACCCCACCAGCGCTCCTGCGTTGTTCGAGCAACTGGTGACCAGGGACCTGGTGGAAGTGGACGTCGACAACTGCCTGCAGGTGCTGTCAACAGCCAGTCTGCCACAGGGCGATGGCGATCTGGCCCGATATACCCGTGGTATTACTGATCAAGTGCACAAGCGCTGCAGTCAGCTGCAGATAAAGGGCGCAGAACAGGCGTGGAGCGCACTGGCGGATTATTTCAACCAGTATTTGGCAGGACGTTTTCCGTTCTCATATAGCCTGGAAAATGGCGATGCTGACCCTGCTCGCGTCAAACACCTGCTGGAGTTGATCGATACTCATCTGGAGGTCGCTGAGAAGGGACTGGTATTAGCATCGCCAGGCAACCGCCTGGCGGCTGAAGATTTCCTTTCTCGGATGAGGCAGGCCAGAAGTTGGCTTGGCCCAATGTTCATACGCGACAAATCCGGGACAATTGGCGTGGAGCTTGAAGTGCGTTGGCGAACGGATCGCGAGGACGAGCGGGGCGCCGATCAGGTAATTGCCTGGACTCTGAATGGAGCGGGGCACCAGATCAGTCATCCAGGCGAGTCTGGCCAACGCCTGCACTGGAACGTTGGTGATCCGCTGCAGCTTGTGTTGCGCTGGGCGCGCGACAGCAGCCAACGACCGGTGATAGATCCGTTGCAGCCCAGCATGGCCGTGAATGGCCTTGAAGCGGGTTGGGAGTATCGTGGCCCTTGGGCTTTGCTGCGTATGATGCGCTCGCACGTGGTACCCCAACGTCTGCCGAACATGGACTACACGGACTTTCCTCTCACCTTGCAGGTTCCTGTTCGGGGAACGCTGGATGCCAGCCCGCAGGCTCAAATGTTCATTCGCCTGTCACTGCTTGGTCAGGGCAGCAAGCTACCCCTGTCAATCCAGCCTCTACCTGTCGCCGCACCCAGTTCGCCATTCTCCAGCTTCCAGCTCCAGGCTTTGCGAAGTGAGGTGGTGGAACCATGACATCCGCGTCTATCGAACAGTATCTGGAACCCATTCCCGGTGACACCGTTTGCGGCCCCAGTCTGCGTTACGAGGGCGCTTGGGATCGCCTGCGAGAACTACGGCGTGAGGATGATGCGAGTCTGCCAACCGGTGTCTGGCAAAGCGACCTCAAGCGCGGGGACTGGGCCGCATTGGAGGCGTTGGCAGGTGATCTACTGCGCGGTCGCAGCAAGGATCTGATGATTGCCGTTTGGCTGGGCGAAGCCTGGATACATCGCCGCGGGCTCGCCGGGGTGAGTGCTGCACTGGAGTTGCTGACAGGGTTATGCGAACGCTATCCGGATACTCTGCATCCGCAGCCAGAGGAAGGTGACCGTAGCTGGCGTGTCTTTCCCCTGGAGTGGATGGTTCGTCAATACAGCGCCACTTTGCTGATCCAGACGCCGCTCTTTGGCATCGATGCGCAAGAGTTCGCGCACGTGACCCTGCACGACTGGCTGCAGTTGCAGCAACGTCAGGTGCAAATGAGTGACAGCAAGCAGGACAAGATCGCGGCAGAAACGGCCCGACTGGAATATCGCAAGCTACATGAAAGGCTCAGGCATACACCAACGAGTCATTTCATCACTGCTGATGTTGAGCTGCAGGCCGCTCTCGCGGCTCTCGAACGGTTGGAAAACTGGAGCGACGGCTGGCTGGCTGAGTTGGCCCCCAGCTTCGGTGACCTGCGTCAAACACTGACCAGCCTACGTGCTCAGATCGAGGAGTTCGTTCCGATGTCAGAACACATCCCTTCAACCGAGCCAGAGATCGTTGCCGTAGTGGACGGGCCGACTGCCGAGCCCTCTACACCTTCGCTGCCTATGGCTGGTATGCCCAGCAGTCGTGAGCAGGCCTATCGCCATCTTGCGCAGATCGCCGACTACCTCGCCAGAACCGAGCCACATAGCCCGGTGCCTTATGTCATTCGTCGGGCCGTGGAGTGGGGCAACCAGCCGCTTGGCGAGTTGCTGGACGAGTTGATCAGCGCCGATGCCGAATCCAGGCGGCTATGGAAGCTGCTTGGGGTGCTTAAGTAAAGCGGTGTCAGGCTCGGTATGTTCGCCGATGCGCTGGTGGAGGAATTTACCTCGTTAGCACGGGCGTATCTAAGTAATGGCTAGCAGCCGAGGTTCAGAGATTCCGGATCCCATTCCTATGGAAAGATGTGATTTCCGTTCGCTTACTCCAATCCTCTATTGGCTCAGCTCTGAGTAGAACCGAAAGCAGTCAATCCGGCGCAGACCAAAGGTTCCGCAGTTCGATAGATCCCCCTTGAAATTCGCAGGCTGCAGAGAATCTTAGCTGTGCTGTTTACGGAAAAGCCGCTTTTAAGTCGCTGTTTTTATGAGAATTCCTCTGAGACTTAAACTCCACCGCCGCTAAAACGGCATACGGATTCGAGTCCAGTCCTAGCACCATTAAAAAACCGTCCATCGAACCGTCTGGGCTGTCGCTACCCTCAAGGCTCAGGCTACCTCTATTGAATTCGGCTCTTCGGCACAATGCCAACTTGCATCCCAAATGGATTGAACACGCTATTGAGGGTCTGCACGGTTGGATTCGACTCGTCATGTTCCAATTGACGAAGGGCGCGCAGTGAAAGTTTGCACATCTGTGCGAAACGGGCCTGCTGCAATCCGGTGATTTCCTTGCGTAATTTGCGCACGGCCTGGCCGATGGTCAACTCGCCCGATGCCAGTTGGTTCTGTATTTCAGTCAGAATACGGTTGCGCTCAATGATATCCATTCAGACAAGCTCCCATCGGTTGAGTCTTTGATGAAGGGTGCGCAGCGCAATACGCGGATGATTCATCGTGGAGTTTGGCAACCCTTGATCGCTCAGTAGGTCGGGAAGGGCCAGGAAGTCTTGTGCTGCGCCTCTGAGTCTTTCATAAAGAACATCTGCGTCGGTCCATTGCGCTAGTGCGGCGCAGGCTTGGCGCCAGTTGACCTCGCCGGCAATCTCTATGGATTGAGGCCATTTTGTGGTGCGAGTGACGCCTTCATCATCCATCACCATGGGCGCAAGGTCGTAGATAGGGGCGAGTTTCAGCCCCGTGCTGTTGCGCAAAATCGAGGTATTGCGGCCGTGGTTGTCCGAGTTGCCAAGGATCTGGTTGAGTAAGTCTCGCTGTAGATACTCAAAGATCATGTCGCCAACTTGCGCGCCTTGCCCCGTCTTCTGCCACAGCCGGACCAAGTGATTCAGGGCGTCGGTATGCAGCAGGTAGCTGCCCGGCACGGTTACTCCTGCGAGTGAGTACAGGGATTCCATTGCGCTGCGCTCTACGCCTGCGGCGCTGAGATGGCGATCAAAGCGATGCATCCACAGGCTAGGCTTGCGGCCTTCCTCTAGTGCCAGACCCTTTGCGGGTACGGTATCCAGGCCAAGCCGCTGAATGGCTCTGTAGTAGCAGAACTCGCTACGCAGGATGTCTTGGTCGGTCTGCCTGGCCTGGTTTCGCGCGAACTTTACAAACCAGTGGCGGGTTGCAGACTCATCCGGCAAAGCCGCATCTGGGTGCAGGGCGCCTTCTCGGTCTTCAGTCAGCAATAATTTGGGCGCTTCGCCACCCGCACCAGTTGCGCCGCCGATAGCCGCACCTTGCTCGTAGGCGTACTCCAGAAAGCGCGAGTCGCGGTTGATTACATCCTCGCGAGAGAAGCCTAACAGCGGACTTTCCTGAAGCGCTGCTGCTGCCTCCTTGATACGCAGGTTTCCCACCGGCGCTGGTGCGCACCGACTTAGCAAAAATAAATCCAGTCCAAGATTCTCGGGCTTTTGGTCACCCAGGCGCTGGAGAAGGAAGCGCCTTGCTGCTCCAGCGGGCAGTATGTCGTGCAGGAAGGCAGGCGCTTCGCTTGCTCGATAGGATTCCCAGTCCAACGGCACTGTGACGCTAACTGCGTGCTCAAGGCGGCTGCCAATGTGCTCCAGCGTTTCAAGCAGATATGCCTGCTCATAGCCAAAAGAACATGCCCCCGCCAGACCCGCCTCGGGCTGCTCGAAATTGAGATGCATGGCGTCATGCCAAGCGTGGCCACTGTACAGTTGCAGGGTGAGAGAGTGCATATCGACTCCGGCACTTTAATGCCGTTTAGACTAGTAGCCTTTGCAAATAAAGGCAATAAGATGCCTTAAATTGCTCTGAGGCTGGGTATTAAAGGCACTTTAATGCCTATGCCGCGCATGGCGCAGTTTGTGCCGCCTGCGCTTCCGCCATTGGCAGTATCCATGGTCACTATCGAGAGCACTGATTTCTGTCTGGCGTGGGATCGGCCTAATGTTGAGCCCAACAAAGATTGAGTTGGCTTGGAGGTCATGATGTCCCGTATCGATGTGGTTTCCCTGGTTGGCAGCGCCGTCCCGGCTGAGCTCAGGTCCGATGGTCATATGGCGTGCTGGCTGGTGATGGTGGATGGCCAGCCCAAAGCCGGCCCTTTCGCTTCCCGTGAGGCTGCGCTGGCTTGCCAGGCGGTCTGGCTGCTCAGCAGCGCTATTCGTCGTGAGGGCGATTCGCTGCTGGCCTGATTCACTGTTTTACCCCGCGCTCGCTCCAGCGCTCCCCTTAGCCCGCCTCTGGCGGGCTTTTTCTTGCTCGCCGGTTAGAATGGCGATCATCTTCTGAAGGGGCGCAGCGTGGCCAGGTGGGACATCTTCTGCAGCGTGGTGGATAACTACGGTGATATCGGCGTGACCTGGCGGTTGGCCCGACAGTTGGCGGCTGAGCAGGGACATGCTGTGCGCCTATGGGTCGACGAGTTGGGGGCCTTCGTACGCTTGTGCCCCGAGGCCAGTGTCGATGCTGAATGCCAGCACTGGGGCGGTGTCGAGGTGCACCAGTGGCGTGAGCTGTTCCCTGCGGTTGAACCTGCGCAGGTGGTGATCGAGGCCTTCGCCTGTCAGTTGCCGTCTGCCTATATCGAGGCAATGGCGGCCAGCGGCACGCGTCGCTTGTGGCTGAATCTGGAATACCTTAGTGCCGAAGACTGGGTGGCAGGCTGCCATGGCCTGCCATCACCGCAACCAAGCGGTTTGCAGAAGTTCTTCTTCTTTCCCGGATTCGTGGAGGGTACGGGCGGTTTGCTGCGCGAGGCCGATTTGCTGGCGCGGCGGCGCGCCTTTCAGGCAGACGCGCAGGCGCAGCAGGCGTTCCTGCAGTCGCTTGGCGTGATAAGGGAACCCGGGGCGCGACTGGTTTCGTTGTTCGCTTATGAAAATGCGGGGCTGGCGGGATGGTTGGATGCATTGGCAGCCGATTCGCAGTCGACTCAATTGCTGGTGCCGCAAGGCAAGGTTTTGGCGAATCTGCAGGCCTGGCTGGGCGAGGCGCAGTTGGTGCCTGGTGATCAGCGGCGGCGCGGCAATCTGCTGATCCATGTGCTGCCTTTCGTGGCGCAGGATGACTACGACCGCCTGTTGTGGTGCTGCGACCTCAACGCGGTGCGTGGCGAAGACTCCTTCGTGCGGGCGCAATGGGCGGGGCGGCCATTGCTCTGGCACATCTACCCGCAGGAGGAAGGGGCGCACTGGGACAAACTTGAGGCGTTTCTGGCGATTTATAACGCCGATCTGATGCCTGAAGCCGCTGCCGTTCAGGCTGAATTCTGGCGAGCCTGGAATGCAGGTGAAGGGATGGAAACGGCCTGGCCTGCGCTTCTCGAGGTGTGGGCGGTACTGCAGCGACATGCCGAACAATGGTGTGACGATCAGGCCGCTCGGTCGGATCTTGCCACGACGCTGGAACAGTTTTACCTAAATTGGCTATCATACGCGGCCTAGATTTCTGTACCTCCCGCATATTTCGGATATTCGCATGAAAACTGCACAAGAAATGAGAGTCAACAGCGTGGCCCTGATCGATGGCCAGCCGTGGCTGATCCAGAAGGCCGAGTTCACCAAGTCCGGTCGTAACAGCGCCATCGTCAAGATGAAGCTGAAGAACCTGCTCAACGGTTCCAAGACCGAGACCGTCTACAAAGCCGACGACAAGATGGAGCCGGTGATTCTCGAGCGCAAGGAAGTGAACCTGTCCTACATCAGCGGTGAGGACTACGTGTTCATGGATCCGGAATACAACTCCTACGAGCTGCGTTCCGAAGATCTGGAAAGCGTTCTGCCGTTCATCGAAGAAGGCATGAGCGACGTCTGCGAAGCCGTGTTCTTCGAAGGCAAAGTGATCTCCGTCGACCTGCCGACCACCATCGTGCGTCAGGTTGTCTACACCGAGAACGCTGCTCGTGGCGACACTTCCGGCAAGGTCATGAAGCCTGCCAAGCTGCGCAACGGTACCGAGATCAAGGTTGCCGAGTTCGTCGACATCGACGACTGGATCGAGATCGATACCCGTGACGGTTCCTACAAGGGCCGCACCCAGGCTCCGGCCTGAGCCTAAGCTGTACGAGAAACCCGGCCTAGGTGCCGGGTTTTTTGTGGCCGTCACGCGGCGGTTTTCGTGGTGCGCGCGGCGCACCCTAGGGTCATGATCTTACTGCTGTGGGATGGCCAGGCTGGTTTGCAGCGCCTGGTCCCAGGGCGGCGGAAAGCCGAAGCGCTGCTTCAGGAAGCTCAGCAGCAAGCGTGTTCGCGGGCTGGCTTCGCGCTCCAGGCGCAGGGCGTAGATGCTCACCGGCTCGACGGGCGGTAGGCCCTGCTCGCAGAACAGCGGGATCAGCTCGCCACGTTGCAAATGCTCACTGCTCATCCAGGTGGGCAGGTGGGCCACGCCAAGGCCGGCGAGGGCGCTGAACAGCAGGGTTTCGGCATTGTTGCTGGTCTGGCGCAGGCGCTTGGGCTTGCACAGCTGCAGCTTGCCGTCGACTTCGAAACGCCAGGCGTAAGGTGGCGCCAGGCTGTCCCAGTCCAGGCCGTCGTGTTGTTCCAGCTCTAGCGGGCTGCGTGGAATGCCGCGTCGACGCAGATACTCCGGGCTGGCGCAGACGATGCGCGTCATCGACGCCAGCGGCGTGGCCACCAGGCGGCTGTCGGGCAGGGGGCCAATACGCACGACGATATCCACCTCGCCCAGGTGTTCGCCCTGTAGGTCGATGAAGCTGTCGATCAGGCGCAGTTGCACGTCCAGGCCGGGATTGGCGCGCAGGAACTCGGCAATCGCCGGAGCCAGGTGGCGGCGCCCAAAGGGGGAGGGGGCGTCGATGCGAATCAGGCCTTCCGGTGCACTGCTCAACGACACCGCTTCGGCGCGGGCCAGGTGCAGCTCGGCGAGGATGCGCCGGGCGCGCTCGGCGAACGCCAGGCCCGCCGGGGTGACGCGTACCGCATGAGTCGTGCGACTGAACAGACTGCTGCCCATGGCGCGCTCCAGGGCGTCGATGCGCCGTGCCACTGCCGAAGGCGTGAGCGGATGGCGCCTTGCCGCTGCGGAGAAGCTGCCGGTCTCCAGCACGTCGAGAAAGAGTTCCAGTTGGTCGGTCAGTGCATCGGGGTTCATGGCAGCCTTCTTATGCGAGACAAGCAAAGCCATTGTGCGTTGCTATGCGTTTCCGCGCTAGCCGCGGCTGATTAACATGCGCACACTGTCTGGAGGTGTCATGAATCTGTTCGACCTGTTGCTGAATCTGTTACTGGGGCTGGGCCTGGGGACGCTGGGTGGTTTGTTCGGCATCGGCGGCGGCCTGATCGCCATTCCGGTGCTGGGCATCGTTTTCGGCCTGGATCAGCAGCTTGCTCAGGGGACTGCGCTGGTGATGGTGGTGCCGAACGTGATGCTGGCGATCTGGCGTTACCATCAACGCAATCGTATCGACCTGCGACATGCCCTGCTGCTCGGTGTCACCAGCTTCTTCTGCGCCTGGTTGGCCTCGCTGTATGCGGTGGAGGTGGATTCGCGCACCATGCGTTGGGCCTTCGTCGGTTTTCTGCTGGCCCTGGCGGCCTACAACCTGCTGCGCATGCTGATGGCTCAGGCGCCGGCCAGTGGCGAGTTGCGTCATCACTGGGGCTGGTTCGGCGTGCTGGGCGGGGTGTCTGGTGCGATGGGCGGGCTGTTTGGTGTGGGTGGCGCGGTGGTGGCTACGCCAGTGCTGACCAGTGTGTTCGGCACCACGCAGGTGGTGGCGCAGGGGCTCTCGCTGTCGCTGGCGTTGCCCAGCACCGGGGTTACGCTGTTTACCTACGCGTTGCACGATCACGTCAACTGGTGGATGGGTGTGCCGCTGGCCATCGGTGGCCTGCTCAGCATCAGTTGGGGTGTACGCCTGGCGCACTCGTTGCCGGAGCGTCTGCTACGCAGCCTGTTCTGTGGCTTCCTGCTGCTCTGTGCGCTGCTGCTCGCGCTGGAGTCGGGGGGCCGCCTATAGGCGAAAACCTTCGACGATATGCTCGGCCAGGCATTCGGTGACGGGTGACTGGCTGCTCTCGTTGCGCAGCAGCACGATGCTGGTCAGCGGCAGCAGCGGCAGGCCTTCGGCTTCGCCGAGCATGCGCAGGTCGGGGGTGATCAGGCTTTGCAGCTGCGCAGTGACCGCGAGGCCCGCGCGCACCACGGCGAAGATCGCCGAGAGGCTGGGGCTGGTGTAGGCGATGCGGTAGGGACGGCTCATCGCATCCAGCGCGTTGCAGGCCCATTCGCGGCAGAAACAGTCGGCGTTGAACATGGCCAGTGGCATGGGGTTCTGTTCATGCGGGCAGAAGCCCTGGGCCACGGCCCAGGCGAAGCGCTCCTGGCGCAGCAGTTGGCCAATCTCCTTGCCGGGTTGGCGGGTGACGATGGTCAGGTCCAGATCCTGGCGCAGCAGCAGTTGTCCCGAAGGCTCGCAATGCACCTCCACCTGCACCAGTGGATAGGCCTGGGCGAAGCGCGAGAGAATCTCCGGCAGAAAACGCATCACGTAGTCGTCCGGCGTACCGATACGCACGGCACCGACCATATGCGGCTCGCGCAGGGTGTTGAGTACCTCGCCATGCAGCTTGAGAATGCGCCGCGCATAACCCAGCAGTACCTGACCCTCGGGTGTCAGCCGCACCTGGCGCCCGTCGCGCTCGAACAACGGGCGCTGCACCACGTCTTCCTCCAGCCGCTTCATCTGCATGCTCACGGCTGACTGGGTGCGATTGACCGTTTCTGCGGCGCGGGTGAAACCGCCGGTGTCGGCGATGGCAACGAAGCTGCGCAGCAATTCGGTATCAATACTGGGGTGGAAGGCCATTCATCAATCCTCGAGATGGATCCCATAAGAAACATTCGTTGGATTGATCTTAAGCCTGACCCGACACTGACGCCAACCCCACAGGGAGGGCGAAAAGATGAAAGGTCAGAAAGGTTATGCGTTGGCTCAGGCCATCCACTTCGAACGGCTGCCGTCACTGGCCGGCGTATGGCGTATGCTGCGGCGCTGGCGTCAACTGGCTCGCGAGCGGGCGCAGCTGGCGCAACTGAATGATGCTGCATTGAAGGACCTGGGACTGTCCCGAGCCGATGTGTTGCAGGAGGCCGAACGGCCGTTCTGGGATGACCCGCTGAGAAAATGAGTGGCACATGACTGGAGTTGCTGAATGACCGCGGTACGCAAGGGCGCCGATTTTTTCCTGTTCCAACTGATGCTGCTGCTTTGCGCCATCTGGGGTAGCCAGCAGGTGGCAATCAAGCTGGCGGCGGACGATATCGCGCCCATGCTGCAGGTAGCGTTGCGCTCGGGTGTTGCCGCGGTGCTGGTCGGCCTGCTGTTGCTGTGGCAGCGCGGCTGGCGCGAGTGGCTCAGTACGACCTGGCTGGCCGGAATCCTGGCCGGTGTCTTGTTTGCGCTGGAGTTCTTCTTTATCGCGCTGGGCCTGCGCTACACCACGGCCTCGCATATGGCGGTGTTTCTGTACACCGCGCCGATCTTCTCGGCGCTGGGTCTGCACCTGCTACTGCCCAGCGAGCGTCTGCGTCGCCTGCAGTGGCTGGGCATCGCGCTGTGTTTCGGCGGCGTGGTGATGGCTTTCGGTGTGGGCGGTAACTGGGCCGAGATCGATCGCGACATGCTGCTCGGCGATGCGCTGGGACTGTGCGCCGGTATGGCCTGGGGCGCGACCACGGTCGTGGTGCGTGGCTCGCGCCTGTCCGAGGCGCCGGCCGGGCTGACCCTGTTCTATCAGTTGGCAGTGGCCTTCGTGCTGCTGCTGGCCTACGCGCTGGTGGTGGTGGACCTTTCCCAGCTGCGTTGGACGCCCGTGGCCATTGCCAGCATCCTGCTGCAGGGCGTGGTGGTGTCGTTCTTCACCTACCTGGCCTGGTTCTGGTTGCTGCGCCGCTACCTGGCCTCGAACATGGCGGTGTTCTCGTTCATGACACCTCTGTTTGGCGTCACCTTCGGCGTGCTGGTGCTGGACGAGCCACTGACCCTGAACTTCATCATCGGCGCGGCGTTGGTGCTGTCGGGTATCACTCTGGTCAGCAGCGAGGCCTGGTTGCGTCGACGTCTGTCCGACTGGCGTGGCCTGCCGCAGCAACCCTGATCATTCGTTGCATGGAGGCTGGAAATTGCCCGCTTATCACTTGGCCCAACTGAACATTGCCTGGATGAAGACGCCGCTGGAATCACCGGAGATGGCCGATTTCGTTGCCAATCTGGAGCGTATCAATGCGCTGGCGGAAGGCTCTCCCGGCTATGTCTGGCGTCTGCAGGACGAGGCGGGCGATGCTACGGCGATCCGACCGTTCGGTGACGAGGTGCTGGTGAATATGTCGGTCTGGCACGACGTACAGTCGCTCAGTGATTACGTCTACAAATCGGCACATACCGAGATGCTCAAGCGCCGTCGCGAATGGTTCGAGCGTGTCGAGCAGGCGCACCAGGTGCTGTGGTGGGTGCCAGCCGGGCATCGGCCGAGCGTGGTCGAGGCCTCCGAGCGCCTGGCGCATCTGCGCGAGTATGGCGCGACGGCGCAGGCCTTCACCTTTCGCCACGCGTTCGCCGCGCCGGCCTGAACTCGTCGGCAGCCAAACTGCCTGATAGGCTGGTCGCCATGACGCTCTCACTTTCTCTCGCCGAAGCCCGCCGCCTGGCCCTGGCTGCTCAGGGGTTCGGCCGTACTCCACGCGGCGCCATCGCCCACAAGCAGCTGCAGGCGCAGATCGAGCGCCTTGGCGTGGTGCAGATCGATTCGGTCAATGCCCTGGTGCGCTCGCACTACCTGCCGGCTTTTTCCCGTCTTGGTCATTACCAGGCCGAGCACCTCGATGAACTGGCCTGGGGCCGGGCGCGGCGCAGGCGGCTGTTCGAATACTGGGGGCACGAAGCCTCGCTGTTGCCGCTCGAGCTTTATCCGCTGCTGCGCTGGCGAATGCGCCGAGCCGCGGATGGGCAGGGCATCTACAGCCAGCTGGCGAAGTTCGGCGTGGAGCGGCGTGACGCGATAGACAGTGTGCTGCAGGCCGTGCGCGAGCGCGGTGCGCTGGGCGCCGGCAGCCTTTCCTCGCGTACCGAGAAGGCCGGCCCCTGGTGGGACTGGAGCGCGGAGAAGATGGCGCTGGAATGGCTGTTCGCTGCAGGTCTGGTCACTGTGGCCGGGCGCCGCGGCTTCGAAAGGCTGTACGACCTGCCGGAGCGGGTCATTCCCGCGGATATGCTGAATCACCCGGATCTCGATGAGGACGAGGCGCAGCGCCGCCTGTTGCTGCGTTCTGCCGATGCCCTTGGCGTCGCGACCGAGCGCGATTTGCGCGACTACTACCGGCTGGACGTCAGTGACAGCAAGCGCCGTATCGCCGAATTGGTGGAGGCGGGCGAGTTGTTGCCCGTCGCGGTGCAAGGCTGGCGGCAGGTGGCCTATTGCCGTGGTGAGCCGCGCATTCCCCGGCGTGTTCGCCATAGCGCCTTGCTGTCGCCGTTCGATTCACTGATCTGGGAACGCGAGCGCACCGAGCGGCTGTTTGGTTTTCGCTATCGCCTGGAGATCTACACCCCGCAGGCCAAGCGCGTGTACGGCTATTACGTGCTGCCGTTTCTGCACCACGAACGCCTGTTGGCGCGGGTGGATCTGCGCAGCGAGCGCGCGGCCGGGCGCCTGGCAGTGCATGCTGTGCATTTGGAGGAAGCAGTGTTGAGCGAGGAGGCGCGGTTGGCGCTGGGCGATTCGCTGCGCGCGCTGGCGCATTGGTTGGGCCTGGATGAGGTGTGGCTGGCGCCGAGCGTCAGTCTGCGCGGGCTGCTCGGCTAACCGCCGTTTTCCAGCAGGAACTTCAGCTCCTCGACGCGCTGGATATTCAGCTGCATCGGGCAGGTGTAGTACATCGGCGAGCCGACGTGCTTGCCCTGCAGGTCGCATTGGCCGTTGCGGTAGACCAGCCAGGCCTTCTGCGCCGTTTCCAGCTGTTCGGCGTCCTCTGGCGCGTCGTCCTGCAGCTTGAGGAACAGCTGCTGGTAGACGCGGTTCATCTCCTTCTTCACCGTTTCCGATACACCTTCGGCGCAGCCGGCGACGCTGGCGTTGTTGATCATTCCACTGGCGTCCAGGCAGGCCTGGTACTGCTTGTCGTAATCACCCCAGGCGCCGAGCGGCAGCAGCAGAGTGAACGGTAGCAAGCCGTTACGCAGTATCGACATGGCAATCTCCCAATGAAACAGGGGCTGCACTGCAGCCCCTGAACATCACCTTTACTTGGCAGCCAGACGGGTGCGCATGTTGGCGGCGCGGTCGCTGGAACCCGGGTGCGAGGAGAACATGCTGCCTTCGCCGCCGCCCAGTTTGGCCAGCTTCTCGAACGCGGTGACCAGGCCTTCACGGGGGATGTTGCGTTGGGTCAGCAGGTCGAAGGAGAAGTTGTCGGCGGCGTTTTCCTGGCTTTGCGAGAACTGCGCATTGACCAGTTGCTCACCCAGGGCGCCGAGCTGCGATGCGGACAATGCGGCAATGGTGCCGTTGCCCGACGCGGCTGCAGCATTGCGCGCGGCGGTGGTGGCGTAGGCGGTCTGCATGGCCTTCTTGCTGTGACCGAGGGCGACGTGGCCGATCTCATGGCCGAGCACGCCTTCCACTTCGTTGTCGGTCATCAGGTCCATCAGGCCGCTGTATACGCGCACGCAGCCGTTGGCCATGGCCCAGGCGTTGACCTCATCGGCCTGATACACCTTGTAGGTGATCGGCGTGCCGTTGATCTGATGGCCGAGGTTGTTGGCGATCTTGTCCAGGCGCTTGCTGTACGGGCTGTTCGGGCCGGCGATATTGGCTGCGGCATCCATTTCAGCGCAGGCCTGGTCGGACATGCTGCGTACTTCGGCGTCGCTGAGGGTCGCGGCCTGCACGGCCATCAGGCCGGATTGCAGCATGGCGTCGGGGGACATGTTCTGGCAGCCAGTCAGCAAGACAGCACTGGACAGGGCGAAAGCGGAGAGGGTGGTGCGCAGTTGCATGGTTCATCGTCCTTGTTGGGGGTGTTGGCCGCGAGTCCTTTCCGGCTGGGTGTAACTGGGGCACCTGTCCGGTGCTCGCGATGGGGCAGCATTATGCCGGATACCGCACAGAAGATGTGCGAGCCGGTTCGCGCCCTGGCCACTGGCCAGGGCGCGGCTCGTCAGCGGCGTACCTGCTTCAGCGTTTCGGCGATCATGAACGCCAGTTCCAGGGACTGGTCGGCATTCATGCGCGGGTCGCAGTGGGTGTGGTAACGGTCGGATAGACCGTCCTCGGTGATCGGGCGCGAACCGCCAATGCACTCGGTGACGTTCTGCCCGGTCATCTCGATATGGATGCCACCGGCGTAGGTGCCTTCGGCCTGGTGCACGGCGAAGAACTGCCGGACTTCGCTGAGGATCTGCGCGAAGTCGCGGGTCTTGTAGCCGCTGCTGGCCTTGATGGTGTTGCCGTGCATGGGATCGGAGCTCCACAGCACCTGGCGACCCTCTTCCTTGACCTTGCGCAGCAGGCGCGGGAAGTGCGCTTCCACCTTATCGGCGCCCATGCGCACGATCAGGTTGAGGCGGCCCGGATCGTTGTCCGGGTTGAGAGTGTCGAGCAGGCGGATCAGCTCGTCCGGGTCCATGCTCGGGCCGACCTTGACGCCGATGGGGTTCTCGATGCCGCGCATGAATTCGACGTGCGCACCGTCCAGCTGGCGGGTGCGGTCGCCGATCCACAGCATGTGCGCGGAGCAGTCGTACCAGCGGCCGGTGAGGCTGTCGCGACGGACGAAGGCCTCTTCGTAGTTGAGCAGCAGCGCTTCGTGGGCGGTGAAGAAGCTGACTTCGCGCAGCTGCGGCGCGCTGTCCATGCCGACGGCGCGCATGAACGCCAGGGTTTCGTCGATGCGATTGGCCAACTGGTGGTACTTCTCGGATAGCGCCGAGTTGGCGATGAAGTCGAGGTTCCACTGATGCACCTGATGCACGTCGGCAAAACCGCCCTGAGCGAAGGCGCGCAGCAGGTTGAGGCTGGCGGTGGCCTGGTGGTAGGCCTGCAGCAGGCGCTCCGGGTCCGGTACGCGACTGGCGACGTCGAAACCGATGCCGTTGACGATGTCGCCGCGGTAAGCGGGCAGGGTAACGCCATCGATGGTTTCGCTGCCGGACGAACGTGGCTTGGCGAACTGGCCGGCCATGCGTCCGACCTTGACCACCGGGCAGCCGGCGGCGAAGGTCATGACGATGGCCATCTGCAGCAACACCTTGAAGGTGTCGCGGATCTTCGCGGCGGAAAACTCGGCGAAACTCTCGGCGCAATCGCCGCCCTGCAGCAGGAAGGCGCGGCCCTGGGTGACCTCGGCGAACTGGCGACGCAGCTCGCGCGCCTCGCCGGCGAATACCAGCGGCGGGTAGCCGGCCAGGGTTTGCTCGACGCGATTCAGGTGCGCGGCATCAGGGTATTCAGGCTGCTGCTGGATGGGCTTGGCCCTCCAGCTTTCGGGGCTCCAGGCATTCGACATGCTGCGTCTCTAGCAATTGATCAGGCGGAGACGCATGGTAACCGATAAGCCCCGCAGCTCGTACGTGTATTGGCTCATGACGCCGGGGCGGGCTCGAATGCGCGCGCAGGCCGCATGCGCGGCGATACATCGCGCGCCGGCAGGAAGCGCCCGTAGCGCTGTGCCTTGCCCAGATCATCCGGGTATTCCAGGCCGCGCCGATAGGCGATGCGACCGTTGATCATCGTCAGCGCGACCGCTGCATCGTTGCGTTTGACCACCCGCATCAGGCCCAGCACCTCCATCGGCGCTTCGTGCAGTTCGTCCAGGGTGTCATCGAGGCCGGCGGGGTCGATCAACACCAGGTCGGCACGGTCACCGACGCGCAGGTAGCCGGCATCGATGCCGATGAAGTCGGCCAGCTCGCCGCTGCAGCGGCGCACGGCCTTGCCCAGCTCCATGAACGGCTCGCCGGCCAATTCGGCATCGCGCACGTACTTGAGAAAACGCAGCGGGAAGTTGTACTGGGCGATGGAGCGCAGGTGCGCGCCGGAGTCGGCGAAGCCAGGGTGCGTCCAGGGGCTGGCCAGCAGCTTGCGCATGATCGCCTCGCGCTGGTTGCCGTAGCAGGTCGTCCACTTCAGCGCCTCGCGGTACTGGCAGGCCAGTTCGAAGTAGGCGTCTACCGCATCCAGGCCGCGCGCCTGGCCCAGTTGCTTGAAGTTCTTGCCCACCAGGCTGGGGTCCGGGCATTCGGTCACCCAGCAGTCGGAGAAGTCGCGGTGCCACAGGCCCTTGGTCAGCACGGCCTTTACCTGCTTCTTGAACAGGGCGCGGAACGCCGGCTCCTTGACCTTGGCGTAGAGCTCATCCGGGTCCTTGATGTTGCGCAGGATCTCGCCGGCACCGAATTCCTCGAATGCATTCACGTTGAGCCCTTCCAGGCGCAGGGTGAAGGGTGCCGGCAGGGTCTGCCAGCGGAAGTGGCCGCGCAGCACCCTGTTCGCCAGCCAGCCGGAAAGGCGGGTGAAGCGATGCAGCAGTGGCTGCGACTTGAGATCCAGCGCCGTCAGCATGGTGCATTTCAGCGGTTTCCTGAACCAGCCATGGGCCTGCCAGAGGAAGGCGAACACGTTAACCTTGGTCACCGCGTTCGGCGCGCCCTGTAGCACCGCGCCGCGCCGCCGCAGCACGGCGAACAGGCGAGAGAATTCCTTCCAACTGGCGAAGGTCGACGGCAGCGGGCTGGACCAGGCGCGGTCGCCGTCCATCTTGTCCAGCCGCGTGGTCATCACCGACAGGCCAATACACCCGGCGTCCAGCGCCTCTTCGAGCAACTGTTCCATGCGCGCCAGTTCGGCTTCGCTGGGCTTCACCCGACTGGTGGCGCGCTCCAGGCCCATCACCGCCACGCGCAGTTCGGAATGGCCGAGGAAGGAATTGACGTTCGGGCCCAACGGCAACTGGTCGTAGAAGGCGCGATAGCCGGCGGCGTCGCGCCAGGTTTTCTTTTCCTCGAGGATCGGCAGCACGTATTCACGGGGCACCGCTTCGACGCGGGTGAACAGGTCGGAGCAGTCTTCGGCGTCGGCCAGCACCATGCTGATGGAACAGGAGCCGATGGTCACACTGGTGACGCCGTGGCGCACCGACTCCTTCAGCGCGGGCGCGGCGATCACCTCGGCATCGTAGTGCGAGTGGATCTCCAGGAAGCCGGGGGTGAACCACTGGCCTTTGGCGTCGATCACCTCGGGACAGCCGGCCCCCTCCAGCGGGCTGAGGCTGAGCACCTCGACCTTGCCGTTACGGATACCGATATGACGGATTGCACCCGGCGTACCGGTGCCGTCGAAGTACAGGCCGTTGTTGATGATGATGTCGTAGCTCATGGCAGTCTCCAGGGCGCCAGCAGCAGGATGCCGGTGACCAACAGCAGGATGTAGATGGCGAGGCGGAAATGACGCTCGTCGAAGCGCCGGTGCAGGCGTTCGCCCAGCCACACACCGAGCAGCAGGAGCGGGGCGTAGGTGAGCACCTGGGGCAGCGCCGGCAGCAGGCGGCCGTCGAGCAGAAAGGCGAGGGTGAGCAGGCTGTTGAGGGTGAACCAGACAGTAACCAGGGTGGCGCGCAGCCGCGTCTTGTCCAGCTGGGTGCCGGCCAGGCCGTAGACCAGCAGCGGGCCGCCCGAGGCGAACAGGCCGTGGCTGAGGCCGGCGGCCAGGGTAATGACGCGAGCCAGCCAGGCCGGGCGTTGCGGCAGTGCGCTCGCCCGGCGCAGGCGCCACAGTTCGCGGCCGGCGAACCAGACGATCAGCGCACCGAAGCCGACCTTCAACACCTGGGTATCCAGATAAGGCAGCAGCCAATAGCCGAGCAGCGTGCCGATAAGCATGCCGGGCAGCAGGGTGCCAAGCAGCAGGCGGCGGTCGATCTGCTGCCAGTGGCGATGCACCAGATAGCCGGTCATGCAGATGTTCAGCGGCACCAGGATCGGCAACAGCTGATCGATGGGCAGCAGCAATGCGCCGAGCGACAGCGCGATGACCACGCTGCCAAAGCCAGTAACTGCTTCCAGGGTGTAGGCCAGCAGAATGAAGCCGCCGAGGGCGTAGGGCGCCAGGGCCATCAGCTCATTTCCCCGGCGAAACGCTGGCTCATCTTGCGGTGGTACAGCGCCGGCGCCAGGCGCCAGAGCAGGCTCGCCAGCCAGCTGCCACGATCCGGGAACAGGCGTTCGCGGCGCTGTTGCAGTGCATCGAGAATCAGGCTTGCCATCCAGTCGGCGCTGCGAATCCTGCCGATGGTCGAGCGGGCATGGCCGGCCGGTTTGCCATCGCCGCCCAGGGCATTGCGATCGATGGGCGTATCGAGAAAGCTCGGATAGACCATCAGCAGGCCGATGCCGTCACGGGCGATCTCGGCGCGTAGCACCTCGAAGGCCTGGCCCAAGGCGCTTTTCGCGGCGCAGTAACCGGCACGGCCGAGCACCGGCATCCAGCCGGCCATGGAGCCGATGGCGATCACCTGGCCGCGGCTTTCACGCAGCAGCGGCAGGGCGGTCAGGGTCAGCTCCAGCGGCGCGTGATAGTCCACCGCCATGACCTTGCGAAACACCGCTGGATCGGTGCGCAGCGTGGGCGAGCGGTGGGTGATGCCGGCGTTGTTGATCAGCACGTCCAGCCGGCCGAAGCGCTGCCGGCAGCCATCGAGCAGACGTTCATGCAGCTCGGGTTCGGTGATGTCGCCGGCAAGGGCCATTACGCGCTCGCTGCCCAATTCATCGGCGCGAGCCGAGAGGCCGCTAGCGTCTATATCGGTGAGCAGCAGGGCATCGCCACGTGCGTGACAAGCGCGCGCCAGTTGCCAGCCGAGGCCGCTGGCGGCGCCGGTAATCAGGACCACGCGCATCACCGCTCTCCTGCGCTGGGCAAGGGCGTCAGCAACGCGTCGGCTGCAGGAGGCCTGCGTGACCACAGCCAGGCCAGGCTGAGGCCGGATACCAGATGCCAGCAGCCCCAGAAGGCCGCGATCAGCAACATGCCGCTGGCCTGCGGGAAGAAGGTGAAGATGATCACCAGGCCCAGCGCTGAATTCTGTATGCCCACTTCCAGCGTCAGGGCGCGGCGGTCGGCCACCGATAGCCCGCTCAGGCGTGCGCTGAGGTAGCCAATGCTCAGTGCCAGGGCGTTGTGAGCCACTACCAGCCAGAAGAACAGATGGAAATGTCGGGTGAACTGCTCGAGGTTGCGGCTGAACGCCAGCGCCACGAAACCGAGCATTACCAGCAAGGCGAACAGACGCAGGGGCTTTTCCACTTTCAGCGTCAGTTGCGGGAAGCGCCGGCCGATCCACATGCCAGCCAGCAGAGGCAGGCCGAGCACCAGCAGCACGAGCAGCAGCAAACTCAGCGGGTCCAGTTCGATCTGCGTCAGCAAGGGTCGCGTATGTGGATTGAGCCAGGCGTACAGGGCGAAGTTGAGCGGTGTCAGCACGCTGGCGACGACGCTGGAAACGGCGGTCATGCTCACCGACAGCGCGACGTTGCCGCGAGCCATCCAGGTCATGATGTTGGAGAAGCTGCCGCCTGGGCAGGCAGCGATCAGGGTCATGCCCAGCGCCAGTTGCGGCTCGATGACCAGGGCCCAGCAAGCCAGGCAGGTCAGCGCCGGCAGCAACACGAATTGCGCCAGCATGCCAATCACCGGGGCCTTGGGCGCGCGGGCGATGCGGCGGAAGTCTTCGGCGCGCAGGTCCAGGGAAACGCCGAACATCATCAACGCAACGATCAGGTTGATCAGCACCAGGCTGCTGGGGTCAAAGGCGATATTCACCTGTTCCATGCTCATGCCCCCTGCGCAGCGAGTGCGCCATCGTTGGCCAGCTCACGACGCAGGGCCGCGCTGTGTTCGGCTATGCGTCTACGATAGCTGTCCTTGTGCACGTAATAGGCCATGCGCTCCAGTTGCAGGTAGCGATAGCCGCCATCCAGGCGCTGGCTGGCTTGAGCACGAATAGTCTGGCGCAGGGCCTGAGCAGCGGGGCTGCCAGCCCGCGACTGGCGGATATACAGCGCGACCAGCTCCGCCTGCTCGTCACGACCCTGCCAGCCCAGGCCGGAGGCCTCGACCATACCGAGCATGAACAGGTCGTCGTGCTCGGGGTGGAATACGTTGAGATAGAGCTGCGGTGCACCGGCACCTTGCGGCCAGTTCAACTCGTCGCGAGCGATGAAGGGGTAGTCGAGCTTGTAGCCGGTGGCCATGAGGATCAGGTCGTACTCGGCCTGTTCGCCGTTGGCGAAGGTCACGCTTTGCCCCCTCACTGCCGTGATATCGCCGCGAGGGTGGATGTCGCCGTGGCCGATATGGTGCAGCACCAGCGAGTTCATCACCGGATGCGACTCGTACAGGTGGTAGTCCGGGTCGGGCAGACCGTACTGCGAGGGTTTGCCGACCAGGGCGCGCACCAGCAGACCGTCGACCAGCTGTTTGAGACGGCGCGGTAGCTTGATCGCGCCGCCGAAGGTATCGGTGGGTTTGCCGAGGATGAACTTGGGCAGGAAGTGATAGCCACGGCGTACCGAGAGGTCGACCGAGGCGGCGCGATGCACGGCATCGACGGCGATATCGCAGGCCGAGTTGCCGCAGCCGACCACCAGCACCCGTTTGCCGGCAAAGATATCCGCGCTCTTGTAGGCATTCGAATGCAACAACTCGCCGGAAAAGTCACCAGGCAGGCGCGGCAGGTTGGGCGTATGCAGGGTGCCGTTGGCGATCAGCACACCGTCGAAACGCCATTCGCGTTGCTCGCCGTTGCGCTCGCTGATCAGTTTCCAGCCATCTTGCTCGCGTTGCACCTGTAGCACGCGGGTGTCGAACTGATAATGCTCGTAGAGACGAAACTGCCTGGCGTAGTCGCGAAAGTAGCGGCGCATCTCGCTGTGGTGCGGGTAGGGCGCCACCTCGGCACGCATGGGGAACTCGCGGAACTCGGTGGTGCCCTTGGAGGAAATCAGATGCGCCGAGTGATACATGCTGCTGTGCGGGTTATCGATATCCCACAGGCCGCCAACGTCGCTGTGCAGCTCGAAACCGATGAAATCGATACCGTGCTTCTTCAATTGCCGAGCCGTGCACAGGCCCATGGGGCCGGCACCTATGATGGCGTACATGGCGAACCTCGTTATTGTTATGAGTAGCAGCGCAAGTGTTGGAATTATTGCGTGACCGGGGGCGGCTGCTTCAATGACAATCGGCGCCTTTAGCCCGGTTGTTGTGGTACGGGATGTCACTGTGGGAGAGGTATCGATGCCAGGGTTGCCGCCGGACGACGAGTTGCAGCAGCAGGACGAGGTTCTGCTGGCCGAGGTGCACGACGCCTTCGGGGTGATCCGTGTGGTGCAGATCGGCGCCTACCGCTTTCTCGAGTTTGGTGATGCCATCGAGCAGAGTTGCGTGTTCCAGGGCGATCCCAGCTGGCTGGAATACGACTACACCCGCGCCATGTTGCTGGGCGCGCTGTGCCACGATGCGCCGGAAACCGCACTGTTCCTTGGTCTGGGCGCCGGCAACCTGACCCAGGCCTGCCTGAAGTTCCTGCCCTTGGAGGACGTCGAGGCCATCGAGCTGCGCCCGGACGTACCGCGCCTGGCCATGGAGTTTCTCGGTCTGGACGATGACCCACGGCTGACCATTCGCATCGGCGACGCCACCGAACTGCTCGACAGCGCGGAAACCGCTGACCTGATCTTTCTCGATCTGTACACCGACCAGGGGCCTGGTGTCGGGCATCTGGCCTGGCGCTTTCTCGAGCGCTGCCGCGAGAAGCTCAATCCAGGTGGTTGGCTGATCATCAACCAATGGGCAGGCAACGACGGCAAGCCGCTTGGCGCGGCATTGCTGCGTGGCCTCTATCACCGACACTATTGGGAGTGCCCGGTGAAGGAGGGCAACGTGGTACTGCTGATCCCGGCTGACCTCGAGCAACGCTTGAACATGGGACGCCTGCAGATGCGTGCGGGCGAGCTGGCGCCGCGCCTGGGTTATTCGCTACAGCCGCTGATCGAAGCGCTGCGTCCGGCCACTTGATGCGCCGTTGAGCGGTTGGATGCATGCCAATCGATAAAAACCAGCACCCGAGACAGGATTTTCCGGTATAGTTCGCGCCGGCCAATTTTCTGGCCACGTTCAGGTAGTGCAACTCGCCCGGGAAATTAACACCCGGCAGCCAGTCCCCAGCGGACTATCCTTGACGATTCACTTTCATCACGTTTTCGCAAATCCCCGCCGACCAGGCTGCCAGGGTGACCCAAAAGGTCTTACACGGCATGCGCAGCTTTGGAACATGGGTCTTTGCGGATGCACTTGAGGCAGACCCATGACCCAGGAAATCGGCGGCTTCGCCGCGCTCGGACTTCACCCCAATATTCTCGCCGCTCTGACCGCCGTCGGTTACGAAGAGCCGTCTCCCATCCAGTCGCAGGCCATTCCGGTGATCCTCGCCGGCCAGGACATGATCGGTCAGGCCCAAACCGGCACTGGCAAGACCGCAGCCTTCGCGTTGCCGATCCTGTCGAAAATCGACCCGGCCAAGCGTGAGCCGCAGGCGCTGATTCTGGCGCCGACCCGCGAGCTGGCCCTGCAGGTCGCCACCGCGTTTGAAACCTATTCCAAGCAGATGCCTGGCCTCAATGTGGTCGCCGTCTACGGCGGCGCGCCCATGGGCCCGCAGCTCAAGGCCATCCGCCAGGGCGCCCAGGTTATCGTTGCCACACCGGGCCGTCTGGTCGACCACCTGCGTCGCGACGAGAAAGTGCTGTCGACCATCCAGTACCTGGTGCTCGACGAAGCGGACGAAATGCTCAAGCTGGGCTTCATGGATGATCTCGAAGTGATCTTCGAAGCCATGCCGGAAAGCCGCCAGAGCGTGCTGTTCTCCGCCACGTTGCCGCACTCGATTCGTGCCATTGCCGAAAAGCACCTGCGTGAGCCGCAACACATCAAGATCGCTGCCAAGACCCAGACCGTCTCGCGCATCGAGCAGGCGCATCTGATGATCCACGCCGACCAGAAGACCAACGCCGTGCTGCGTCTTCTGGAAGTCGAGGATTTCGACGCGCTGATCGCCTTCGTGCGTACCAAACAAGCCACCCTGGACCTGGCCAGCGCTCTGGAAGCCAAAGGCTACAAGGCCGCTGCGCTGAACGGCGACATCGCCCAGAACCAGCGTGAGCGCGTCATCGAATCGCTCAAGGATGGCCGTCTGGACATCGTCGTGGCGACCGACGTGGCTGCCCGTGGCATCGACGTGCCGCGCATCACCCACGTATTCAACGTCGACATGCCGTACGACCCGGAGTCCTACGTGCACCGTATCGGTCGTACCGGCCGTGCCGGTCGTGATGGCCGTGCGCTGCTGCTGGTGACGCCGCGTGAGCGTCGCATGCTGCAGGTGATCGAGCGTGTCACCGGGCAGAAGGTCGGTGAAGTCAAACTGCCGAACGCCCAGCAAGTGCTCGATGCTCGCATCAAGAAACTGACCAACAGCCTGGCGCCGCTGGTGGCCGATGCCGAAGCCAGCCACGGCGATCTGCTTGACCGTCTGACCGCCGATATCGGCTGCAGCCCACGTGCTCTGGCCGCTGCGCTGCTGAAAAAGGCTACCAACGGCCAGGCCCTGGATCTGGCCACTGTCGAGCGCGAGCAGCCACTGGTGCCGGGCGCTGGCGGCGCTCCGCGTGAGCGTCGTGAACGTGACGGCGAGCGTTCTGAGCGTGGCGGTGATCGTGGTGAATTCCGCGAGCGCCGCGCGCCGGTGCCGCTGACGGAAGGTCGCGTGCGTTGCCGCACTGCACTGGGTACTCGTGACGGTATCGCCGCGAAGAACCTGCTCGGTGCCATCCTCAATGAGGGTGGTCTGGCTCGCGAAGCGATCGGTCGTATCCAGATCCGCGAAACCTTCAGCCTGGTCGAGCTGCCGGAAGACGGTCTGGACCGCCTGCTGGGCAAGCTGAAAGATACCCGCGTGGCTGGCAAGGCTCTGAAGCTGCGTCGTTACCGCGAGGATTGATCCCGCGTGCCTGATGGCTCATGGCAGGATCAACGAAACGCCGCAACCCTTACCGGGTTGCGGCGTTTTTGTTTGTTAAGGGCAGATGAACAGGCCGTTGAAAAACGTAGGCGAGGCAGTCAGTGCAAGGCAAAAACAGGCGAAAAAGCGCAGTTTACGAGTTGTAAATGAGCATTTGACTCGCTTCGCTCACCCCGTCGGGGCCGCGCTAAAGCGCGTTCAGTCTGCGACTGTGAGCCTGTTTTTAACGCAGCAATGGCAACGCAGGTAGTTTTTCAGCAGCCTGTCAGCCGGTTTCGCTGAGATTTGCCCTGGGCGCCAGGCGATCGAACACCTCCGGCGTCAACGCCGCTTCACCCGCTTCGTCGAGCACTTCGCGTGGTCGCTCACTGCCGGGGATGCTGCTGTCGAGCATGCTCAGCAACTGCGCGCCGCGCGCGGTGAGAATGAAATTTTCGCCGTTGCCACCTTCGTCTTCCGGGCGTGGTTCGATAAAGCCGTTTTGCAGCAGGCGCGCTTCGTAGCGTGCAGCCTCGGCGCGCAGATGGTCGAGATTATCCACGGGGTCGCCGGCATTCTCATGCTCTTCGGCCAGGTCTTCGGCGTAGCGACGCGGGGCGAAGGGTTTGCCGGCGGAGTTCTGTGCCTCGTGCAGCAGGCGTTCGATCAGGTCCCAGTCGTGCTTCATGGCGGTCTCTCCCTATGCGATGGGCTTATAGAGTCCGACTTCAGCAATGCACTACGGTTCGACCTGAATTCTGCAAGCGGAGTACACAAAGCAAAACGCCCCGAACCAGTCGGGGCGTTTGAGGCGTTTCAGCTGCTGTGATCAGGCGCGGCGACGGAACAGCGGTTGCGGCTGATCGGCCGAAGCCTGGTAAACCTCGCTGTAGTCCTCGAAGGCTTTCAGCGCATCGTACGGATCCTTGTCCGCGCGCACGGCGAAGGCATCGAAACCGACACGCTTGAGGGCAAACAGCTGGTCGCGCAGCACGTCGCCAATGGCGCGAACTTCGCCCTTGTAGCCGTAGCGGGTACGCAGCAGGTAGGCGGTGGAGGAGTGGCGGCCATCGGTGAAGGCAGGGAACTCCAGGGCGATGACCTGAAAATGCGCCAGGTCATCGACGATTTCCTCGATCTCGTCGCCGGCTTCCAGCCAGACGCCAAGACCGCCGTCGCGGGCCTTGAGGGCGTGCGCATGCTCGCGCCACAGGGCCAGTGGGGCGATGATGTCGTCGCAGTTGGGGATGACGTCCAGGGTCACGTCCTTGGCCAGCAGGTGCCAGGTCTCGTCGACCACCTGACCGTTCTTAATGATTCGCTGCATAGACGCGCTCCTTGAACGGATCAATACCGACGCGGCGGTAGGTATCGAGGAAGCTTTCTTCTTCGGTGCGTTGCTCGACGTAGACCTTGATGATCTTGTCGATCACATCGGCCATGTCCGCTTCGGCGAAGGATGGGCCGAGGATCTGCGCCAGGCTGGCGTCACGGCCGGCGCTGCCGCCGAGCGATACCTGATAGAACTCCTGGCCTTTCTTGTCGACGCCGAGAATGCCGATATGGCCGACGTGGTGGTGACCGCAGGCGTTCATGCAGCCGGAGATGTTCAGGTCGATATTGCCGATGTCGAACAGGTAGTCGAGATCGTCGAAACGACGCTGAATGGCTTCGGCGATCGGGATCGACTTGGCGTTGGCCAGCGAGCAGAAGTCGCCGCCCGGGCAGCAGATGATGTCGGTCAGCAGGCCTACGTTCGGCGTGGCGAAACCTTGTTCGCGCAGTTCGCCCCACAGAGCCAGCAGCTGACGCTGCTCGACGTCGGCGAGGATGATGTTCTGGTTGTGGCTGTTGCGCACTTCACCGAAGGAATAACGATCGGCCAGGTCGGCGATGGCATCGAGCTGCTTGTCGCTGACGTCGCCTGGCGCCACGCCGGTGGGCTTGAGCGACAGGGTCACGGCAACGTAGCCAGGCTTCTTGTGGGCGAAGGTGTTGCGCTCGCGCCAACGGGCGAAGCCCGGGTGTTCGGCGTTCTGCTGGGCGAGCAGGGCATCTTCGTCCTGCAGGGTCAGATAGGCCGGATCAACGAAGTGTGTGGCAACGCGGGCGACTTCGGCTTCGGTGAGGGTGGTCGGCCCGTCCTTGAGGTGCGCCCACTCGGCGTTCACGCGCTCGGCGAACACCTCGGGGGTCAGCGCCTTGACCAGAATCTTGATACGCGCCTTGTACTTGTTATCGCGACGGCCATAGCGGTTGTACACGCGCAGGATGGCGTCGAGATAACTGATCAGGTGCTGCCAGGGCAGGAATTCGTTGATGAAGCTGCCGACGATCGGGGTACGACCCAGGCCGCCGCCGACGGAAACGCGGAAGCCCAGCTCGCCGGCCTCGTTCTTCACTGCTTCCAGGCCGATGTCATGCACTTCGATGGCGGCTCGGTCGCTCACGGCGCCGTTGACGGCGATCTTGAACTTGCGCGGCAAGTGGCTGAATTCAGGATGGAAGGTCGACCACTGACGGATGATCTCGCACCAGGGACGCGGATCGACGATCTCGTCCTTGGCCACGCCGGCGAACTGGTCGGTGGTGGTGTTGCGGATGCAGTTACCGCTGGTCTGGATGGCGTGCATCTGCACGGTGGCCAGCTCGGCGAGAATCTCCGGCACGTCTTCCAGGTCCGGCCAGTTGAACTGTACGTTCTGGCGGGTGCTGATATGGGCATAGCCCTTGTCGTAGTCGCGGGCGATCTTGGCCAGCATGCGCACCTGGGTGGACGACAGCAGGCCATAAGGCACGGCCACGCGCAGCATGGGCGCGTAGCGCTGGATATACAGACCGTTCTGCAGGCGCAGCGGACGGAATTCCTCGCCGCTCAGCTCTCCGGCGAGGTAGCGGCGGGTTTGATCGCGGAACTGCTTGACGCGATCCTCGACGATCTTTTGATCGTACTGGTCATATACGTACATGAAGGGTCCTGTTTTCAGGCTACTTACTGCCAATCAGCGCGCACGGCCGCGCACTCCCCGAGGAGCCGGGGCACGATACCAGCTCAGGTTTATGCGTAAAAGTGATGTTTGAATATATAAACCTTGGTTTAAGGAATAAGACTGCCCTAGAGCATAACCATATGGTTTGAGCGATGGCCAAGGCTGGTCTTAAATGCAGTGTGCATCACCCAAAAGCACAAGAAGAGGGGGAACCATGACCGAGCACACTGAAGTGGACAATTCCGACAGCGTCATCGATGCCTGGGCGATCTTTTGCCTGATCCTGATCGCGGTAGGTACGGCGGTCTTCTGGGTCAGCGGACAGTGAAGGCGAAGGCCGATACGCATTAGCGGTCGGCCTTTTGTCATTTGCGCCCTATACTGCGCCCCGGTTAATTGGGGAGCGGTGCCGTGATCCGGTGGGTGTTGGGCCTGTGGCTATTACTGTGCTGCGCATTGGCGTCAGCACAAACCCGTGCGCCGTCTGTGATCTTCCTCAATCCCGGCTATTCCGACGAGCCGTTCTGGGCCGATTACACCCGCTATATGCAGGACGCCGCAGGCGACCTCGGCATCGACCTGAAGGTACTTTACGGTGAGCGTGATCCAGCGCGCATGCTGAGCAATGCCCGCCAGGTTCTCGACGGTGAACACCCGGATTACCTGATCTTCACCAACGAGCAGTTCCAGGGACCTGTGCTGCTGCGCCTGTTCGAAGCTAGCCAGGTTGGTCTTTTCGCCCTCCACAGCACGCTCACCGACGAGCAGCAGGAGCTGATCGGTGGCAGCCGCGAGCGTCACCGCAACTGGCTGGGTAGCCTGGTGCCCAATGATGAAGAGGCAGGTTACCTCATGGGGCGCGAACTGATCGCGCTTGCCAAGGGGCAACCGGCCGAGCTGCTGGCATTTTCCGGGGTCAAGCAAACGCCGTCATCGATCTTGCGTCTGGCCGGTTTGCAACGTGCGCTGAACGAGGCGCCGCATGTGCGTCTGGTGCAGGCAGTGCATGGCGAGTGGCAGGAGCAGCGCGCCTATGAGCAGGCGATGAGCCTGTTGCCGCGCTATCCGGGGGTGAGCCTGGTGTGGTCCGCAAACGATGCAATGGCATTCGGCGTGATGCGTGCGGCTGATGAGCTGGGCAGAGACCTGCGCTATGCAGCCTTGAATAACTCAGCTCGGGTGCTGCAGGCGCATATCGATGGACGAATCGATGTCCTGGCGAGTGGCCACTTCGTTCTGGGGGGCTGTGCCCTGGTGATGCTCAGTGACCATGCCCGTGACATGGATTTCATCGAGCGCGGCGGCCAGGACCAGGTGGCATCCCTGCTGCGCCTGCTCGACAGGGCGCAATCGCAGAAACTGCTGGCACGCCTTGGCCAGGCGGACATCGACATGGACTTTGGCCAGTTCAGCGCGTTGACTCAGCCCCAACAGCAGCGCTACGACTGCTCGATAGCATCCCTGCTGGACTGATCAGCCAGTCGCCAGGTGCAGGATCAGCTTAACCGTCACCAGCAATACGATCACGAACAGGGTGGTGAACAGCACCCCGAGCAGAATGAAATGGCTGGGCTTTCCGCGACTGAAGTCGCGGCTACGGTTCTTCCCGCTCTGCACGCCAAGGGCGGCGGCCAGCACGCTCTGCAGCATTTCGCGCAGGGTCAGCGGGGCCTGCTGGGGGTCTTTGTCCTGATCACTCATGGTCAGCCTCTCCGTCGGTCCTGCAAGCATAGTCCGCAACCGTCACGCCAGCACGAGGGACTAGGCTGGCCGCGGCGAATCAGGCAATCTGCGCGAGCGCTGACCACCGACCTTGACCATGTCTGACGATCTCTTTCCTGACGATGCCGCGCAAACCGAGCGCACCCGCGAAACCATCCTGCGCTACCACCTGAGCTGGAAGCACCGCGACCTCGATGCTGTAATGGCGCTGTATCACCCGGAGATCGAGTACAACGACTTCTACCAGCAGCGCTGCATGCGCCTGGGTGAGCTGCGCGAGTACGTCGAGAACAACCTGCCGCGCCGCCCGGGCGAACTGCTGGAGCACGTCGACCGCATCCGCATCGACGGGCATACCGCCTTCATCCAGTACTGCACCAGCTTGCAAGGCGGGGAAGGGCTGGTGTCGTTCCGCACCGGTGAAGCCATCACCGTGCGCGACGGGCTGATCTGGCGGATCAACGAATACGCCACCCTGGTGCATGAGGTGCGTGGCACTGGCGAAGCGGCCAGTTCGCGCCCGGCGATCAGCCGCCTGGGGCTGTCGACCCGCCAGCTCGGTCAACTGGCGCAGGACCTGCAGGACTACTTTCAGCGCAGCCAGCCCTTTCTCGACCCCGAGCTGGATCTGCAGCAGGTGGCGGCAGCGACGGGTTACAGCCGCAACCAGATATCCCATCTGCTCAATCAGGTGCTGGGCGAGAGCTTCTACCGCTACGTCAACCGCGCCCGCCTGCAGTACTTGCTCGATGGCTTGCAGGCGGGAAGCGACCTCAAGCGTATCGACGAGCTGGCCTTTGCCGCAGGCTTCAACTCATTGTCGGCCTTCTACAGCTGCTTCAAGCGCCACACCGGGCTTTCGCCCACGGCCTACCTCAAGCAGATTTCCTCGCGGGCACGCACGCAAGACAGCGACTGATTGCCCCAACTAGCCTTGTGTCATCGATTGATGACGGAGGCGTGGATGAATTCCTGGCGCAACATCAGTCTGTGGATGGATCAGCTCGATGATCCGCTGCAGGCGCGGCCCAGCCTGCAAGCCCAGCTGCACGCCGACGTGGCGATCATCGGCGCGGGTTACACCGGCCTGTGGACGGCCTATTACCTCAAGCGCCAGGCGCCGCAGCTGCGTGTGGTGATCGTCGAGGCCGAGACCGCCGGCTTCGGTGCGTCCGGGCGCAATGGCGGCTGGTTGATGGGCAACCTGCTCGGCGAGGATCGTCTGCTGGCTGGTGTGCCAGCGTCGGAGCGCAAGGCGAGCTTCGACCTGTTGCACGGCATCCCCGATGAAGTGGCCTCGGTGGTCGCCCGCGAGGGCATCGACTGCGATCTGCGCAAGGGCGGCGTGCTGTATTGCGCGGCGCGCTACCCGGAGCAGGAAGTGCGCCTGCGTGATTATCTCAAGGAACTGCGTGCGCTGGGCCTGAGTGAATACGACTACCGCTGGCTGCCGCCGAGCGAACTGGCCACCCAGTTGCGCGTGGCCAATGCCTACGGCGCGCTGTACAGCCCGCATTGCGCGACGATCCAACCGGCCAAGCTGGTGCGGGGCCTGGCGCGCTGCGTCGAGGACCTGGGTGTCGAACTCTACGAGCGCAGCCCGGTGATCGACTGGCAACCCGGCCTGGTGCGTACCGCTCACGGCCTGGTCACGGCTGACTGGGTGGTGCCGGCCATCGAGGGGTACGCCGCCAGCTTGCCGCCGTTGGGTAATCACCAGTTGCCGGTGCAGAGCCTGATCGTTGCCACCGAGCCATTGCCGGCGGATGTCTGGGCCGGTATCGGCCTGGAGCGCGGGCAGGCGTTCAGCGAATTCAGCCGTCAGGTCACCTACGGCCAGCGCAGCCTCGATGACCGTCTGATCTTCGGGGCGCGTGGTGGCTACCGCTTTGGCGGGCGCCTGCGCACCGACTTCAACTTAACCGACGACGAGCTGGGTTTACGCCGTTACCTGATGGGGGAAATCTTCCCGCAGCTGCGCAACGTGCGTTTCACCCATTCCTGGGGTGGCAACCTGGGCATGGCGCGGCGCTTCCAGCCGCACATGCTGCGCGACACCCGCAACCGCATCGCGCTGTCTGGCGGTTACGGCGGCGAGGGCGTCGGAGCCACCAACCTGGGCGGGCGCACCCTGGCCGATCTCATTCTCGGTCGGGACAGCGAACTGCTGCGCCAGCCCTGGGTGCTGAGTGATAGCCCGATTTCCAGCCTGAGGCGCTGGGAGCCCGAACCCTGCCGCTGGCTTGGCTACAACGCCATCATCCGCAGTTTCGTGCATGAGGACGAAGTCCTCGCCAACCCGCGCAGCCCGGCCTGGCGCCGGCGTCTGGCGCAGGCGGTGGCGGCGCGCATGGAAAGCCTGATGGGCTGAGTGAATGCCAGCCGTTCCTTTATCCGGAGTACCAATGAATATCACCCATTTTTGTAACACTCCCAACGTCGGCCTGGACGAGTCCAATCCGGTTGCCGTGCCCCTGAGCGAGCCGGTGGCGGTTACTTCGACCACCAGCGTCGAGCGCAGTGACGGCGTCGAGACCGGCATCTGGGAATGCACGCCGGGGCGCTGGCGCCGACAGATTGTGCAGCAGGAGTTCTGTCACTTCGTGGCTGGGCGCTGCACCTTCACGCCTGACGGCGGTGAGCCCATCGAGATTCGCGCCGGCGACGCCCTGATGATGCCGGCCAATACCCTTGGCATCTGGGACATACAAGAAACGGTGCGCAAGACCTATGTGCTGATCTTCTGAGTCAGCCCCTTTTCAGTACTGCCTAGAACAACAACTCACGAGGTATCTCATGCTGAAGAAACTCCTGCCGTGCCTGATCCTGGCCGGCACCGCTCATGCCGCTGATAGCGTGCGCATCTACAACTGGACCGATTACATCGCCCCGGACACCCTCAAGCAGTTCGAAAAGAGCAGCGGCCGGGGTACCCATTACGACGTCTACGACAGCAACGAGACGCTGGACGCCAAGCTGATGGCTGGTCGCTCCGGCTACGACGTGGTGTTCCCTTCCAACCACTTCATGGCCCGGCAGATTCAGGGCGGTGCGCTGAAGAAGCTCGACCGCAGCAAGCTGTCGAACTGGAACAACCTCAGCCCGGTACTGATGAAGACGCTGGAGGTGAACGATCCGGGCAACGAGCACGGCTTCCCCTATCTGTGGGGCAGCACCGGTATCGGCTACAACGTAGACAAGGTGCGCGCCGTGCTGGGCGATGAGGTGACGATGGACAGCTGGGACGTGCTGTTCGACCCGGTCAAGCTGGCCAAGCTCAACGAGTGCGGCGTCGCGATCCTCGACAACGGCCCGGAAATGCTGCCGATCGCCTTGCATCATCTGGGCCTGCCACACCACAGCAAGAACCCTGAGGACTACAAGCGCGCCGAAGCGTTATTGATGGAGATGCGCAAGAACGTGCGTTATTTCCACTCTTCCAAATACGTCGGTGATCTGGCCAATGGCGAGATCTGCATGGCGGTGGGCTTTTCCGGCGACATCATGCAGGCTGGCGCCCGTGCCGCTGAGGCGGGTAACGGGGTGAAGATCCAGTACGAGATTCCCAAGGAAGGCGCGCCGATCTGGTTCGACATGGTGGCCATGCCGGTCGATGCCGGCAACGAAGATGGCGCTTACGCCTTCATGAACTACCTGCTGCAGCCCGAGGTAATGGCGGCCATCAGCAATCATGTGAAGTACGCCAACGGTAACACCAAGGCCGACGCGCTGGTCGACCCGGCGCTGAAGGCCGATCCGACCGTGTATCCGCCAGAGGCGGTGATGGACAAGCTGTACACCCTGGAGGCCATGCCGCTGAAGATCGACCGGGTGCGCACGCGTATCTGGAGCAAGGTCAAGAGCGGCGTCTGAGCGTCTACTCGATGAAAAAAGCCCCGGCATGCCGGGGCTTTTGTTGTGCGTCATTCAATCGCTCATGGTTCAGACCTTGAAACGCCCCAGCAGGCGATCCTGCTGGCCAACCTGTTCCACCATCGAGCCGCACTGGCGCACCTGCTGTTCGGCGCCGCCAGCCAGTTCATGGCTGATGTCGCGAATGTTGGTGGTGTTGCGGTTGATCTCCTCGGTGGTGGCGCTTTGCTCCTCGGCCGCGGTGGCGATCTGCAGGTTCATGTCGTTGATGCGGGTGATCGCCTCGCGGATACGGCCGAGCATGTCGTTGGCCGCGCCGGCGTCTTCGGCCGTCTTGCTGGCCGTGTCGCGGCTCTGTTGCATGCGGCTTTCGGCCTGACGCACACCGCCTTGCAGTTGATCGATCATCTGGCGGATTTCCTGGGTGGCCTGCTGCGTGCGCGAGGCCAGCGAGCGCACCTCATCGGCGACCACGGCAAAGCCACGGCCGGATTCACCGGCGCGCGCGGCTTCGATGGCGGCGTTCAGTGCCAGCAGGTTGGTCTGCTCGGCGATGCTGGTGATGACCTGCAGAATCGACTCGATGTTGTGGCTGAGCTTGGCCAGCTCGTTGATCGCGTGGCTGGTGCCATCCATCTCGTCGGCCAGATGGCGGATCGCCGCGCTGGATTGCGACACCACGCGCACGCCGTTTTCGGTTTCTTCGTTGGCGGCGACGGCGGCCTGGGCTGCGGCCTGGGCGTTGCGCGCCACTTCCTCGGCAGTCGAGGCCATTTCCTGCATGGCGGTGGCAAGCTGATCCAGCTCTTGCAGCTGTTCCTGCAGGCGGCGCGCGGCCTGTTCCGACTCTTTTGAGGTCAGAGCGGTACTTTCGCGGACCTGGCGCGAGCTGCCCATGACGTCGCCAATCAACGTCTGCAGGGTCTGCAGGAAGCGGTTGAATTCCTGCGACAGCTCGCCGATCTCGTCGTTGCTGGTGATCGCCAGGCGGCGCGTCAGGTCACCTTCGCCGCTGTTGATCTCACGCAACGAGGTGCTGAGCAGGCTCAGTGGTTTGAGCAGGCTGTTCATCAGCAGGCCCAGCACCACCAAGCTGATTGCCACACCGACCACGGTGCCGACCACGGCCAGCCAGGTCAGGCGGTTGGCTTCGGCCATCACCACGCTCTCGTCCAGCACCACGCCGATGTACCAGTCCATGCCGCGCAGGTTGGGTAGCGGGGTGAAGGAGACCAGCAGGTTCTTGCCGCCGGCCTCGACTTCGCGCAGTTCCTTGCTCAGCGCCGGGCTCTGGCCGTCGAACAGTTCGCTGTAGGACTTGCCGTTGTACTCGGCATTGGGGTGGGAAATGATATTGCCCGAGCGGCTGAGCAGGAAGGCATAGCCGGCGCCATTGAAGTCCAGGGTGTTGATCGCATCGGCGACCGATTGCAGGCGGATATCGCCACCGAATACGCCGAGAAACTGACCCGCGTCGCTGATCCGGGCCACGGCGGAAATGAGGATTTCATTGGTGGTGGAGTCGACGTAGGGTTCGGTCAGCACTGCCTGGTTGCCAGCCTTGCCGGTCGCATACCAGGGGCGTTTACGGCCGTCCCAGTCGGCGCTGGGTTTCCAGTCGTCACTGTTCTTGATGGGCTTGCCGTCCGCTTCCAGCGCACCGAAGACCAGAATGAACTCGTTCTTGAGCAGTGGCGCATCGAATACGCGCTGGTTTTCTTCAGGGCTGTAGCTGCTGTCGATGGTTTGCGACACCAGGTCAATCAGACGCAGTTTGGCGTTTAGCCAGTTCTCGATCTGTCTGGCCAATGCATTGCTCGATTCGGCAATGCTCGATTCGACCTGACTGCGCAGGGTGTCGCGGACCTGGCTGACCTGGGATAGCGACAGCAGGCTGGTGGTAAGGAACAGCACGGTAGCGGCCGCGATACCGACCTTGTGGGCGATTTTCATGAATGGGCTCCTGGGCACCAAGACGACGGGGCTGCATCCATGCAAGGCAGTTGTCTGCAAGGCAAATACAGTGCTGGCTTTTCGCCGGCGGGACGTGTGGTCTCTCTGTACGTTTTTGTATCGGCTCTCAGGTGCCGTTCTTGAGCCTCAGCCGCGCTTTCTGTGCAAGCGACTGGTATTGACCACATCCACCGCGCGGGCGCGCAGTTGACCGCAACCGCCGTCGACATCCTGGCCTGCCGAATTGCGCACCTTGGTCAGCACGCCACGGCTGTGCAGATAACGCACCATCTCGACGATGCGCTCGCCGTCGGGGCGCTGGTAGTCGTCGGCTTCCAGGCTGTTGTAGGGGATCAGGTTGAGCACGGCGAACTTGCCCTTGAACAGGCGCAGGATGTTGTCCATCTCTTCCTGGCTGTCGTTGATGCCCTTGAGCAGGGTCCACTGGTACTGGATCGGGTAGTCGATGGTGCGCGCGTAGGCTTCGCCCAGTTCCACCAGCTCTTCAGGATCGATGCGCGGCGCCTTGGGCAGCAGGCGTTGGCGCAGTTCGGCGTCAGTGGTATGCAGCGACAGCGCCAGGGCAGGGCGCACGCGTTGCTTGGGCAGGCGCTCGAACACCCGCGGGTCACCAACGGTGGAGAACACCAGGTTGCGCTGACCGATACCGCCCTCGGTGCCGAGCAGATCGATGGCCTCAAGAACGTTGTCGAGATTGTGCGCCGGCTCGCCCATGCCCATGAATACCACTTTCTTCACCGGACGAAAGCGCCGACCCAGGGCGACCTGGGCGACCATCTCGGCGCTGCTGAGCTGGCGCAGCAGACCGCTCTTGCCGGTCATGCAGAACACACAGGCTACCGCGCAGCCCACCTGGCTGGAGATGCACAGGCCATCACGTGGCAACAGTACGCTTTCCACCATCTGTTTGTCGGCCAGCTCCACCAGCAGGCGAGCCGAGCCGTCGGCGCCAGGATGTTCGGAGCGCAGCCGGGCCAGTGCGTCCAGTTCGCTGGCGATAGCTGGCAGCCCTTCACGTACCGTCAGGGGCAGGAAGTTCTCGGTCTTCTGATGCTTGGTGCCGGTATCCAACGGCTTGCCCTGCAGCCAGGCACGGGTAATGCGCCCGATATGCTGGGGTTTGGCGCCAAGGTCGGCGAGGCGTTGGTTGAGTTCGGTGAGCTGCATGGGGCGCGCATGCTATCACTTGGCCGTGGCAGCGACCACGTCGAAGCGCAGTACGCCGATCATCTGCCCGGCTTCGGTGACGACTCGCACTTGCCAGCGGCCTTCGGGTGAGGCCGGGAAGTTGAGTTTGTGCGTCCAGGCGCGATAGCCCTCCTTGCGCCCGCCGTTGATGTCCAGCGCAATGCGGTCGACTTCCCGGCCGTTGTGCTGCCAGACGTGGTAGATGCGTTCGTTGAGGCCGCGTGGGGCGTTGATCGAGGTATAGGCGTAAAGCCCATCATCGCGCAGCTGTTCCGGGCTGATCTGTTGCAGGCTCTCGCCTGGCGTGCGTTGTTCGCCATCGAAGCGATCACTGATCGCCACCTCGGTCAGCCATAGCGTTGCCGGTGGCACCCAGGCGCGCGCCACCCAGCCGGCGCTGGCCATCGCCAGAGGCAGGGCGGCCAGTAGCACAATGCGTCGCCAGCCGGTGAAACCGATCAGGCCCGGCAGGCTCGGCAGAGCCAGCAGCGTGGCGATCAGCAGGGCAATGCGGTAGCTCTGCGGGGTACTGAGGTGAAAGATGATCGGCAACGCGGTCAGCATCACCGCGAACAGCGCCAGGCTGTGAAAGATCAACAGCAACCAGCGCCTGGGCGCCAGCCAGCGGTAGTAAATCGGGTCGGTGATCGAGGCCAGGGCGGCGATCGCCAGCAGGCCGCTGAACAGTAACTGCCCGCTGTTCCAGGTGGTGGTGATGAAGAAGAATGGCAAGACGAAGAACAGACTTTCCTGGTGGATCATCTGTGTGCCGTAGCGCAGCAGCGGCAACGGCAATTCGAAGCCGAAGCGCCGGGCAATGCGTTCACGCAGCAGGTTCTCCAGAATCAACCAGACCCAACTGACCAGCAATACCACGCCGAGCACCTTGGCCAGGTACGCCTGGCGGTCGACCAGGAGAAAACTGGCCACGCCCGAGCAGAAGCCGAACAGGGCGACCAGGCCTGGGTAACGGCGCAGCAGGGCGATCAGCGTGGGGATGCGGTCGAGCACGACTTTCATGGCAGCAGCAAATGACAGTGTTGGGCGCGCATCCTAGGTAGCCCGAGCCTTGGCTGCAAGCGAGTCGTCAGCTGCGCTGGCGGTGTCGGGCCGCTTGCGGCACTATTGCGCCCCCGTTTCACCACCGAGTCCGAAAACGATGAAATTCATCCATCAACGCGAGCATCTGGAAGAGGGCGATCTGGTGGTCATCCAGTGTTCGCAGCCCTGCAACATCCGCCTGATGAACGATGCCAACTTTCGCGCGTTCAGGAACCGTGGTCGGCACAGTTATCACGGCGGCGCCTTCATCAAGTTCCCAGCGAAGATTCGCGTGCCCTCCAGTGGTTTCTGGAACATCACGCTGGATACCGTCAGCCGTCGTGCGGTGAGCGTGACGCGCAAGCCGCAGATGGAGTACAGCATCAAGATCGTCCGTCGCCCGGGCGCCTGATGCTCGCCGCTGCAGGTGAAGAAAAAAGCTAAACGCTGACAGCCAGGTCGAGGTCACAACTCGTGAACCTCGAAAAAGGAGAGTCAGCATGCTGAAGTTTCTGGGCGGTACCGTCGGTATCATTTTCATCATCGGCCTGATCGTGGTGGTGGGATTGCTCTCACTGATCTTCTAGCCAATGAATGGCCCCGCTGCGTGCAGCGGGGCTGATCGCATTCAGAGCCGTTTGCGCTGGTTGCCCTGGTGTTGCTCGCAGGTCATGAAGCCCTTGCTGTCGACCCGGCCGTTGACGTCGAAGTCCACGTAATAGGGCTGCTCCAGGCCGTCGACATTCAGCACGTAGTTGTTGCAGGTGCCGCCTGTGACACTGTTGCGCACGTCCGAAGAGGGTGGCCCACCGAGGGTGCGTACCTGTTCCTGAGTCATGCCGTGGTCGACCTGCTTGACCAATGGCTCATTGCGGAAGGTCAGGTAATCGGCCGGGTTCTCGAAGGTCGAGCAACCGCTCACCGCAGCCGCTACGGCCAGTAATGCAAGGCTGTGCTTGTACATGTCATCGCTCCGTCGATTGAGCCGAAATGGCTCGACATGTTTTGGAGCCGCGTCCGTGCATGAGAGTTCGAGTTTTTCGATGATCGGCGCGAGTCGCGCCTCATTCGTCGCTGCATGAATGAAAAGAGCCCGCGATTGCGGGCTCTTTTGCATCAGTCGTCGTAGCCCAGGTTCGGCATCAGCCAGCGTTCGCTGACAGCGATGTCCTGGCCCTTGCGCTTGCTGTACTGCTCGATCTGATCCTTGTCCACCTTGCCCACGGCGAAGTACTGCGCCTCGGGGTGGGCGAAGTACCAGCCGGACACTGCTGCCGCAGGGAACATGGCGTAGTGCTCGGTGAGAAACACGCCGCTCTTGCCGGCCTTGTGGTAGTCAGCCTCGGGGTCGAGCAGCTTGAACAGCGTGGCCTTCTCGGTGTGATCCGGGCAGGCCGGGTAGCCGGGGGCAGGGCGGATGCCCTTGTACTGCTCGCGGATCAGTGCTTCGTTGTCCAGCTGTTCATCCCTGGCATAACCCCAGTAGTCCTTGCGCACACGCTCGTGCAGCCATTCGGCGCAGGCCTCGGCCAGGCGGTCGGCCAGGGCCTTGACCATGATCGAGTTGTAGTCGTCGCCCTTGGCCTCATAGGCCTTGGCCACTTCCTCGGCACCGATGCCAGCGGTGGTGATGAAGCCGCCGACGTAGTCGGTCACACCGCTTTCCTTCGGCGCGACGAAGTCGGCCAGCGACAGGTTCGGCTTGCCGTCGGGCTTGATGGTCTGCTGGCGCAGGTGGTGCAGGGTGGCCAGGGGCTTGCCGTCGTTACCATAGACTTCGATGTCGTCATGGGCGACCTGGTTGGCCGGCCAGAAGCCGAACACCGCGCGGGCCTTGATCAGTTTCTCGTCGATCAGCTTCTTCAGCATCGCCTGGGCGTCGTCGAACAACGCGGTGGCAGCTTCGCCAACCACTTCGTCGGTGAGGATGCGAGGGTACTTGCCAGCCAGGTCCCAGGAGATGAAGAACGGTGTCCAGTCGATGTACTCGGCCAGGGTCGCCAGGTCGATGTCGTCAAGCACCTGGGTACCGGTGAAGCTCGGCTTGGGCGCGACGTAGCCGTTCCAGTCGAAGGCCGGCTTGTTGGCGATGGCATCGGCATAGCCCAGGCGCTCGGTGCGCGAGGCTCGGGCCGAGGTGCGTTCACGCACCACCACGTATTCGTCGCGGGTCTTCTGCACGAAGTCGGCCTTCAGCTCCTTGGACAACAGCTGGGTGGCCACGCCGACGGCGCGCGAAGCGTCGGTGACGTAGACCACCGCGTCGTTGCTGTACTGCGGGTCGATCTTCACCGCGGTGTGGGCCTTGGAGGTGGTGGCGCCGCCGATCATCAATGGCAGAGTGAAGCCCTGGCGCTGCATTTCCTTGGCGACATGCACCATCTCGTCCAGCGAGGGAGTGATCAGGCCGGACAGGCCAATGATGTCGCACTTCTCGGCGATGGCGGTCTGCAGGATCTTCTCCGCCGGCACCATCACGCCGAGGTCGACGATGTCGTAGCCGTTACAGCCCAGCACCACGCCGACGATGTTCTTGCCGATATCGTGTACGTCGCCCTTCACCGTGGCCATGAGGATCTTGCCCTTGGCTTCCGGCTTGTCGCCTTTCTCCGCTTCGATGAAGGGAATCAGGTGGGCAACGGCCTGCTTCATAACGCGGGCAGACTTGACCACCTGGGGCAGGAACATCTTGCCCGAGCCGAACAGGTCGCCGACCACGTTCATGCCGCTCATCAGCGGGCCTTCGATGACCTCGATGGGGCGCGCGCATTGCTGGCGGCACTCCTCGGTGTCTTCGACGATAAAGGCAGTGATGCCTTTGACCAGCGCGTGTTCCAGGCGCTTGTCCACCGGCAGCGAGCGCCACTCCTCGTTCTCGACTTCCTTGACGGCGCCGTCGCCCTTGTACTTGTCGGCGATGGCGAGCAGGGCGTCGGTGCCGCCGGGTGTGCGGTTGAGCACCACATCCTCGACCTTGTCGCGCAGCTCCTTGGGAATCTCGTCGTAGATTTCCAGTTGGCCGGCGTTGACGATGCCCATGGTCAGGCCGTTCTGGATCGCGTAGTAGAGAAATACCGAGTGGATCGCCTCACGCACCGGGTTGTTGCCGCGGAACGAGAACGACACGTTGGAGACGCCGCCTGAGCTCAGCGCATAGGGCAGGTTGTCGCGAATGAAGGCGCAGGCTTCGATGAAGTCGACGGCGTAGTTGTTGTGCTCCTCGATACCGGTGGCGACGGCGAAGATGTTCGGGTCGAAGATGATGTCTTCCGGCGGGAAGCCCACTTCGTTGACCAGAATGTCGTAGCTGCGCTGGCAGATTTCCTTCTTGCGCGCGGCGGTGTCGGCCTGGCCGACCTCGTCGAAGGCCATCACCACCACGGCGGCGCCATAGCGCTTGCACAGCTTGGCGTGGTGCTTGAACTGCTCGACGCCTTCCTTCATCGAGATCGAGTTGACGATGCCCTTGCCCTGGATGCACTTGAGGCCGGCTTCGATCACCTCCCACTTGGAGGAGTCGATCATGATCGGTACGCGCGAGATGTCCGGCTCGCCGGCGATCAGGTTGAGGAACCTGACCATGGCGGCCTTGGAGTCGAGCATGCCTTCGTCCATGTTGATGTCGATCACCTGAGCGCCGGCTTCCACCTGCTGCAGGGCGACTTCCAGTGCCTCGGTGTAGTTCTCCTCGCGGATCAGGCGGGCGAACTTGGCGGAGCCGGTGATGTTGGTACGCTCGCCGACGTTGACGAACAGCGAGTTGCGGTCGATGGTGAAGGGCTCGAGGCCCGACAGGCGGCAGGCCTTGGGAATCTCTGGAATGGTGCGAGGTTGGTACTTGGAGACCGCCTCGGCAATGGCCTGGATATGCCCTGGCGTGGTGCCGCAGCAACCGCCAATGATGTTGAGAAAGCCGCTGGCGGCGAACTCTTCGACCACCGCAGCCATCTCGGCAGGCGATTCGTCGTACTCGCCGAAGGCGTTGGGCAGGCCGGCGTTGGGGTGCGCAGAGACGTGGGTGTCTGCCTTGTTCGACAGTTCTTCCAGGTAAGGGCGCAGGTCTTTGGCGCCAAGGGCGCAGTTCAGACCGACGGAGATAGGGTTGGCGTGCCGTACCGAGTTCCAGAACGCCTCGGTGGTCTGGCCGGACAGTGTACGGCCGGAGGCGTCGGTGATGGTGCCGGAAATCATGATCGGCAACTCGACGCCGTCTTCATCGAACACTTGCTGCACGGCGAAGATCGCCGCCTTGGCGTTGAGGGTGTCGAAGATGGTCTCGATCAGGATCAGATCGGCGCCGCCTGCGATCAGGCCGCGAGTGGCCTCGGTGTAGTTATCTACCAGTTCATCGAAGGTAACGTTGCGGTAGCCGGGATCGTTAACGTCAGGGGAAATCGAGCAGGTACGGCTGGTCGGGCCAAGCACACCGGCGACGAAGCGCGGCCGGTCCGGGGTTTCCAGGGTCTTGGCGTCGGCCACTTCACGAGCTACACGGGCACCGGCGACGTTCAGCTCATAGGCCAGGCCCTCCATGCCGTAGTCGGCCTGGGATACCTGGGTGGCATTGAAGGTATTGGTTTCCAGAATGTCGGCGCCGGCATCCAGATAAGCCTTCTCGATGGCTGCGATGATCTGCGGCTGGCTGAGCAGCAGCAGGTCGTTGTTGCCTTTGACGTCGCTCGGCCAGTCGGCGAAGCGCTCGCCGCGGTAGTCGGCCTCTTCCAGCTTGTAGCTCTGGATCATGGTGCCCATGCCGCCATCGAGGATCAGGATGCGCTCCTTCAGGGCTTGCTGGAGGGCTTGGAGGCGGGCGCTGCGATCGGACATGAGAACTACCTGAGCAAAGCGGAAACAAAGGTGGGCGATGATAGCAAAGCTGCAGGGTTCTGGAGCACCAGCGGGCTTTTCATGAATTTCATTCATGTTGCTGGAGGCGCCGTCTCGTTAGAATTGCCAGCATCGCACTCAAGGACGTGGCCATGCTCAAGCCCGCTGCTCTGTTTCTTCTTTCTTTCGCAGCCGGCCTGGCCCGTGCGGAAGCGATTTCCTATATCGATGACGTCCAACCGATCCTCACCCACAAATGCGTAGCCTGCCATACCTGCTATGACGCGCCGTGCCAGCTCAATCTGGGCAGTGGCGAAGGCATTGCGCGTGGCGCCAGCAAGCAACTGGTGTACGACGGTACGCGCAGCAAGGCGCAAGCGACCACTCGGCTTTATCTGGATGCACAGGGCGAGGCGGCCTGGCGCCAGCGCGACTTTCATTCGGTGCTCGATGGCGAGAACGGCCAGGCTGCGCTGATCAAGCGCATGCTGGAGCTGGGTCGCAGTCAGCCACTGGAGCCCAATGCCAAGCTCCCTGACAATCTCGACATCGCCATCACTCGCAGCAACAGCTGTCCGTTGCCGGAGGAGTTCGCTGCCTATGCGCAGAAGAATCCCCATGGCGGCATGCCGTTCGCCGTGACGGGGCTGAACGATGACGAGTACGCCACCCTTGAACAGTGGCTGGCCCAGGGTGCGCCGGTCGCCGAACAGACGCTCACGCCGAGTGCAGTCGAGTTGCGCCAGGTGGAGCAGTGGGAAAAATTCTTGAATGCGCCCGGTGCGCGGCAGGATCTGGTTGCGCGCTGGCTGTACGAGCATTTGTTCCTCGCGCATCTGCACTTCGAGGGCGGGGAGCCCGGGCACTTCTTCCAGATGGTCCGTTCGCGTACCCCTAGCGGCAAACCCATCGATCCTATCGCCACGCGCCGCCCGAACGACGATCCGGGCACCGAGTTCTACTACCGGCTATGGCCGATCCAGGGCGTGATCGTGCACAAGACGCATATCACCTACCCACTGGGTGACGCCAAGCTGGCACGGGTCAAGGAGCTGTTCTTCGGCGAAGACTGGGCGCTGGACGCTGTGCCGGGTTACGGCGCACAACGCCGCGCCAACCCCTTCGAAACCTTCGCCGCGATTCCGGCGCGTGCGCGCTATCAGTTCATGCTGGATAACGCCGAGTACTTCGTGCGTACCTTCATCCGTGGTCCGGTGTGCCGCGGGCAGATCGCCACTGACGTGATTCGCGACAACTTCTGGGCCGTGTTCCAGGCGCCGGAGCACGATCTCTACATCACCGATGCCAATTACCAGCGCGAGGCCACGCCGCTGTTGGCCATGCCCGGCCAGTTCGACGATATCGGCGATCTGCTGGGCTTGTGGCGCAACTATCGCGACAAGCGCAACGATTACGAGAACCTGCGTAAGGACGCTTACGCCGACGCACCTCCTGCGGACTGGGCACATATCTGGAGCGGCAATGACAACGCGCTGCTGTCGATCTTCCGCCAGCACGACAGTGCCTCGGTACGTAAAGGCCTGCTCGGCGAGATTCCGCAGACCCTCTGGTGGATGGATTACCCGCTGCTGGAGCGCACCTACTACCAACTGGTGGTCAACTTCGACGTGTTCGGCAACGTTTCGCACCAGGCGCAGACGCGGTTGTATTTCGATCTGATCCGCAATGGCGCCGAAGTGAACTTTCTGCGCCTGCTGCCAGCGCGCTCACGTGAGGCCTACCTGGATGACTGGTATCAGAACAGCGGCAAGTTAAAGATGCTGCTGGACTACACCTCAGTCGATCATCGTTCACCGAGCGCCATTGGCCTGACCGGTGACGATCCGAAGAAGCAGTTCGCCGAACAGCTGCTGCAGCGCTACGCCAAGCTCAACGCGCGTCCTGACCCGATCAACCGCTGCACAGGCGCGCAGTGTTATCGCGACGGTTTGCCCAGGGAGCTGCAAGATGTCGAGCAGACGTTGGCGCGCCTGGCCAGTCGTCCGGCGGGCGGCTTGCGGGTGATTGATCAACTGCCAGAAGCGACGATGTTGCGGGTAGAGCTGAGCGATGGCTCGCGCGAGATCTACAGCCTGCTGCGCAACCGTGCGCACAGCAACGTGGCGTTCATGCTGGGAGAGGAGCTGCGCTATCAACCGCGCCTGGACACCCTGACCATCTACCCGGAAGTGCTGAGCAGCTATCCGAATTTCCTGTTCACGGTCAAAGCGGGGGAGGTGGATGCCTTCGTCAAGCAGATGGAAGCTGTCAGCGACGCAAAATCCTTCGAGCAAATCGTCGAGCGCTGGGGTGTACGGCGCAGTCATCCCGAGTTCTGGCGCTATTTTCACGATCTCGCCGAGCATATTCGCGAAACCCAGCCGCTGGAGACAGGCGTGCTGGATATGAACCGCTACCAGAACCTCTAAATGCACCGGAGCGCACGTGAAGTGCGCTCCAGGTTGCTTGTCGCATGGCGGCTATGGCTGCGATCAATTCCTACTAATTTAGTTGGGCTTTAACCGGGCGGCGCTCTGGCGTACACTGCGTCCATGTTCGCGAGGAGTTGCCATGAGCGCCATCATCATTACCCAAGCTGCCGAAGATTACCTGGCCGAGCTGCTGAGCAAGCAGGACACTCCGGGTATCGGCATCCGAGTTTTCATCACCCAGCCAGGTACGCCTTACGCGGAAACCTGCATTGCCTACTGCAAGCCGGGTGAGCAGAAGCCTGAAGACACCGCCGTTGGCCTGGCCAGTTTCACCGCCTGGATCGATGGCGTCAGTGAGCCTTTCCTGGAAGACGCAGTCGTCGACTACGCCACCGATCGCATGGGCGGCCAGTTGACCATCAAGGCGCCGAACGCCAAGGTGCCGATGGTCAACGAAGACAGTCCGCTCAACGAACGCATCAACTACTACCTGCAGACCGAGATCAATCCCGGCCTGGCCAGCCATGGCGGCCAGGTGACGCTGATCGACGTGGTCGAAGAGGGCATTGCCGTGCTGCAGTTCGGCGGTGGTTGCCAGGGCTGTGGCCAAGCCGATTACACCCTCAAGGAAGGCATCGAGAAAACTCTGCTCGAGCGCATTCCAGAGCTCAAGGGGGTGCGTGACGTGACCGACCACAGCAATCGCGAGAACGCCTACTACTGATAGGCGTCTTGCACATGAAAAAGGGGCGACTGGAGTCGCCCCTTTTTCATTTCAGGCCTTGAGTACACGTTTGCTGGAGGCGGGGAAGCGTTCGAGCTTTTCGGCCGGGCGAATCGGCCGCTTCACCAGTTCGCCGCCGCAGTTCGGGCAGCGTAGCGCCAGGATGGATTCGGCGCAGGAGCGGCAGAAGGTGCACTCGAAGGAGCAGATCAAGGCGTCAACACTGGACGCAGGCAGATCGCAGTCGCAGTTCTCGCAGTTGGGGCGCAGTTCAAGCATGGCGCGAGGCTCGGCACAGTGGGTGATCGCAGCAGTCTGCAGTCGCTGGCGGCCAAGCGCAACGGGCAAATCTGGGGGCGCGCAAGGCGCCCCGACGGGGTTTATTCCGGCATGCTCCAAGGCGCCAGGTCAAAACCCTGGCTGCGCAGCTCATCACGGGAGCGCTGCAGTGCGTCTTCCAGCTGTTGCGGGTCGCTGTAGGTGGCGCTGGACAGCTGGGTGCGGCCGAGCAGGCGGGTGTTGGTGCGGTCGATGACGCTGATGCTGACGACGCCGGTGCCGTCCTGCGGAGCCCAGGCCACGCACTGGAACGGGCGGAAGGCGCGATCGGCAATCAGCAGGGCTTCGTTGAAACGCAGCGGTGTGTTCATGGGGTCGGTTTCTCCGAGTTGTTCCCAACAATCAATGGCGGCCAACAGGTTATTGATGTTGGCCTTTCAATGTTGTTGATGAACTCAGTAGACCCATAAGTCACACATGGCTGAAAAAAGTTTTATTACCGGCGTAGTGTGCCTTGATAAAAACTTCTGGCGTCTCGCCGGCTACAACTTTCTACTGCGAAAGTTCCACCTCTGTTTCTTGCGTAACTGGCTGTGGCGCAGCGTTAGCGGGGGCTGGGGCGTTGCGCTGATGGCGATAGGCGCTTACCGCCTCATATACCGATTTGCGCAAACGGTTTATGCCCCCGATAGGCCGGTGTTCAGGAAGTGCGTGCCAGGGGTTGAAGGACAAATTGTCGCAGAACAGGTTTTGTTCGCGGCTATCGAAGTCCTGCGGGTGTACGGTAATACGCGCAACGCTCTCGAAGGGCGATATCTTTTCACTCCATTCGACAGTCGGATCTTCGATGGGCATGTAGTACTGCGCGTTCTGCTTTTGCACCTGAAGTTCAAAACACGCCGGCGCACGGTCCAGTGACAACTGCTGGTAGAGCGCATTACGCAGGAAGTTGGGCAGGTCGGTGTTTTGTTCCGGCAGCTCGTAGGGTGGGCAATTCTGTGGGGCGGGCACCACGCGGTACTTGATGTTCAATTCGCCGAGCTTGAACGGCGCGATGGAGTTGTAGGTAGTGGCCACGGGGCTCTCTGGCGCCGGAGCCAGGGTCTTCAGGGCGATAATCAGGTGGCGTGCCTCCCAGGTGCGCGGGTCCCAGCTTGGGAAGAAAGCCTGGACCTTCTTGCCATCTGCCTGAGCGGCGAAATTGGTGCGGTACTCGGCCACGTCGCGAACGAAGAAGGCTGGATGGTTGAACATCACGAAATCCTGTTCGCCAGCATGCGCCGGGCTCTTCATGAGTTTCTCGCCAGGCACGTCGAGCAGCTTGATGGCCATGCCACGTGCATCGCGGGCACGATCAAACTGCGGGTAAGCGTTGCCGTTGGACAGGCGCATCCAGGCCTGCCAGGTATGCCCAGGTTCGCTGAACACGCCTTGGCGCAGTGACTCGTCCAGTGTATCCAGCACCTGCACCTCGGCTTTGACGCAGCCGTGGGCCTTGGCATGCGCATCGCGCAGTACGCGGGTGTTATCACGGTGTTGCTCGACGATGCGTACCGCATCTTCGATGATCAGCCTGGTCAGCGCTTTTTCATCCGGGGCAATCTGTTCTTGCGTGGAGACCGGGCCGGAGAATTTCCAGGCGTAATAGGCTTCGCCCAAACCCCAGCCAACCAGGCCGACCAGAACGACGGTGAGCAGCAGTTTGCCGAGCAGGCGGCCGAGCCAGAGCCAGAAGCGTTTCAACATCGTTGCAATCCTTGTTCTAGATATCGGTTGAAATCAGCCTTCGCAGCTCGGCCCGGGTGTCCAGGCTTGTACCGGCACGTCGCTGAGCTGAGTCTCCAGGTCGGCGTTACCAAGCACTTTCAGGTATTCGATCAGTGCCAGGCGTTCGTCCGGCGACAAGGCGCGCCCGATGACGCCCTCCTGACGGCAGCCGTCGCGGAACTCATGGCCACCATTGCCATTGCCGGTAACGCGGGTATCGAGCAGGAAACCACCCGGGAACTTGTCGCTGCGATAGCCCACGCGTACCGGGTCGAATTCGAAATTACCGACCCAGAACTGGGCCTGCCGCTCGTATACGGGAGAGAGCAGCTCGAACAGATTGGGCACCGATCCGTTGTGCAGGAAGGGCGGGGTGGCCCAGATACCATCGAGTGGGCGGGCCTTGTAGCCGCGCTTTTCCTGAACGCCGATGGGCAGGCCGTAGCCGTCCATTTCCTTGCGCTGGCGTGGCCCGATACCGGCGTCCTGATAGGCGCGGTTCTCCACATAAGCAGTGATATAGGCCAGGCCCTTGGCGCTGGAGATACTCTTGAAATCGACCTCATCGAGGCTGGCGCCGTACAGACGCACGTCCAGCTTCGACAACTCAGCCTTGGTCCAGCCCAGGCGACTGATGTCGAAACGATGGTCAGCGATGTTGTCGGCGGTAGTTGGGTCGGTGCCGACGATGCTGATCGGTACGACGCGCATCTTCCACTCAGGGTCGCGCGACGGTGCCAGGCGCTGGTCGCGCGGCTTGGGATCGGGGGCATGGCAATAGGCGCAATTCTCGGTGTAGAGCGCCTTGCCACGGCTGGCCAGCGGCAGATCCACCTTGCCGAATACAGCCTCTGGCCACTTGGGCGGCTGCAGCCGTTTCAAGGTTTCCTCAAGGGTGTAGAGGTCATGCAGGCGCACGCTGGAGGCGTAGCGATCAGCCTCGGCAACGCCTTTGCCGTGTTCGTCGAGCAGATGCAGGCTGGCGCCTACGCCAAGGGCTTCGCCAACGTTGCGCGCCATCGGTTGCATGGCCGAGCCATTCCATTGCACCCAGTCGAATTTCCAGATGTCCCAGAGTTGCGGGTAGCTGACCGGAGCATTGGCGACGCGGTAGTTGGCGTCATCCAGTACATCGCCGAACACGGTATTGGCGATGCGACCGAATGCATCGGTACGGCCAAAGCCTTCTTCGGTCGGATACAGGCCACGGTGCCAGTCGTTGAAGGCAGTTGCCAGCAGCCGGTCTAGCACCTGCTTGAAATCCTCGCGCAGTTGGTCACGGCCTTGCGGGTATTGATCGCCCAGGACTTCCTGGGCAAAACGACGGAATTTCAGCGGGTTGTAATAGGTGAAGGCCATGCTCATACCCAGCGCCTGGCCAAAACCGCCGCCGCGTAGGGTCGGCACGGTAGAGGCTAGCGAGTGCAGGGCGGCACCACCGTCGATACGCACAGCCTGGCCTTTGTAGCGCAGCTCGCCGGTATGGCAGGCGGCGCAGCTAATATCGAGAAAGTGCTCGCCGCTTTCGCTGTCCTGGTGACGGGTAAAACCGACCGGCAGATTGCCGGGATTCAGAGCGCTTGGCTGCTGCTTGGGATCGGTGAGAAAGCCGAAGCGGGCCAGATAATCCAGGCGGGCGAATTTCTCGGTACCGAACGGCATTTCCAGCGCGCTGAACCAGTCATAGCGCAGGCCTTTAACCGTGGTGCCCTGCGGCGTGTAGTAATAGGTCTGGCGCTGCTCTTCGCCCCACTGGTCCAGATAGTGCAAATCGCTGGGCTGCTGATAGGTCGGCAGGTTGGGGTTGGCGACGTAATACAGCGCCACCGCCAGGCCGATCAGCGCCAGCAAGATGAAAAGTTTCAGGGCACGGCGGAGCAGACGCATCGGAGACTTCCTTGTAGCGTTCTTATTAATTGGTCTGTTATGCCAATACTGCAGACTATTGGCAAGGTGCCATCGCCTTGATCATGAAAACTCTGCAATAACCAGTAGGAACAATGCATATAGAGAAATGATCCATGAAGCGTCAAAGTTCTTGCTAGCTTTACGTTTGCGAGCGCCAAATTGTTGTTTTTATTGGGATTACAAAATAATGGCGCCAAGGATGGAGTATGTTGGAGGTTGTTTCCGTCGCATCCCGGCAATTACTGATGCTCGATCCTTTCGATGCATGCGAAGCGCTGCTTCAACCATTGCAGGCCGCTGGCTGGTCAGTGCAGCACTGCACGCCAGAAACGCTCAACGGCCATTTAGGTGATGCACTCCTGCTTCACCTCGATCAGCGACCGAGTCATGCATTGCTCAAACAGCTGCAACTGACGGGACTGGGTTGCATCGTGCTGGCGGATGCCGAGCGATTGATGCAGATCGGCGGCGAAGAGCTGGTCGGCGAATGGTGTTTCGCCGCGCTGACATTGCCGGGGGAAATGCCCCGCTTACTGGAAACCTTGCAACAGGCGCAGGCAGCCACTCGCTTGCGCAGATTGAAAAGCGGACGACAACTGCCGCAGTTCTTGGGCAATTGCGGTGCAGCGCGCAGTCTGCGGCGGCAGCTGGATCGCCTGAGCCGTATCGAAGGGCCGCTACTTGTCAGTGGGGAACGTGGTAGCGGCAAGCATCTTCTGGCCCGTTTGCTCCATCAGCGCTCATCCTTTGCTGGCCAGGCCATGCGCGCTATCGACTGCGCCGAGCCTCTCGACGAGGCCGCGCTCGCCGCATCGAGCGTTACCAGCGTACTGCTCGAAAACGCCTCCCTGCTTTCTGCGGCTGACCAGCAAAGGTTGCTGGACTACCTGCAGCGCCATCCTCAAGCACATCTATTGACCCTGGACCGAGGCGAGTTGGTGCAGGCACTGCAGCAGGGACGTTTCAGGCGGGATCTGTTTCATCAATTGGCGGCGCAACAGCTACAAACGCCGAATCTGCGCGAACATCCAGGTGATCTGTCGCTGCTGGCCGAGCATTTCGCCAAACAGCACGGGGCGATGATCGGGCGGCATCACCGACGTTTCAGTGAAGAAGCGATCGAAGCCATGATCAGCCATCCCTGGCCAGGCAATGTGCGCGAGCTGCGCAATCGCGTGATACGCGCACTGGTGCAGGCTCAAGGACGACAGATTCTTGCAGCCGACCTTGGCTTGCGCCCGGCACAGGTCAGCATTGACACCCCGGTAACGCTGGAGGACTACATACTACGGGCCGAGCGGCAGGCGCTGAACGACGTCCTGGGCCGCTACGCCAACAACATGAGCCAGGCGGCGCGGACGCTCGGGGTGTCTCGGCCAACCTTCTATCGCTTGCTGCACAAGCATCGCCTGCGCTGAGACTCATGGCTGTAACGCTTAAGAAACACTGCTAAGGTGCTCGGCACACCTATCGTCAAGGAGATCGTCATGCACCCGTTCGACGCCGAGAAGCCGCCGCAACTGGCCGTGTTGCTGGGTTATGCCGGATTGGTTCCATTCGTTGGCGGTGCGCTGGGTATCTGGGTGATTCCCATGGGCTGGCGACCTTTCGTGCTGGCTGCGTTGCTGGATTTCGCAGCCGTGATCCTGGCTTTCATGGGCGCCATCCACTGGGGGCTGGCGATGCGGGCGGAGGAAACCGACGAGAATGCCAAGTTGCAGTTGGGGCTCTCGGTGATCCCGCCCTTGTTGGGCTGGGCTGCACTGGCTGGCGGACTGCCGATGGGCTTGTCGCTACCGATTTTCCTTTTTGCCTTTATCGGCCTGTATCTGGCAGACATGCACGCGGTACGCGTAGGACTGGCGCCGCAATGGTATCCGGCACTGCGTACGCCGTTGACGCTGGTGGTGTGCCTGAGCCTGTTAGTGGCCTGGGCCAGCGTACTGATCCGCTGAGCCGAGCAGCGTTGCGACCTGCTTCAGCGCTGCCTGGCGCCTCTCGTCCCAGCCACCTGAAAGTTCGCAGAAACGCTGCCCGTTACCCTGCAGCCAGCCCCGGCAAGCCTGATGAAAAGCCTGGCGCTCTGCCAACTGTGGCTGGCAACGCTGGCCATCTTCGACCCAGGGCACGCCAGCGGGGTCGAGCAACAGATGCTGGTCGTAGTGACGCGCCAGCAATTCGGCCTCCAACCACTGCGGACAGTCGCCAAACAGGCATCGGCTCCAGAGCATGTTGCTCAGCAGGTGGGTGTCGAGGATCAGCAGCGGCGGTCTGGCTGCCCGCGCTGCATCCTCCCAGGCCAGCTGGCCGCGCGCGATCTCGGCGATGTCGGCGTAACAGGTATCGCGCTGCTGCTCATCGATGAAATGGCGCACGTACTCGCCCACCACCACGCCACCGAAGCGTGCCTGTATTTGCGCCGCCAGCCAGCTTTTGCCGCTGGACTCCGGCCCGGTCAGCACCAGTACTTTCATGGCGCGTACTGCAACGCCGGGTCGCGACGCCAGCTCAGCCAGCCGCTGACGGCCAATGCGGTGAAAGCAGCGTAGAGACCAGCGGTAAGATACAGCTCGCTATAGAGGAAGAAGGCCACATAGCAGAGGTCTACCACCACCCAAAGTGCCCAGCATTGCAGGCGTTTCTGCGCCATCCACAGCTGCGCGACCAGGCTGAAGGCAGTCAGCGCCGAATCCAGCCAGGGTGAGCTGGCGTCGGTGTAGGTCGCCATGAGATAGCCGAGCAACCCAGCACCGAGCGCGCCGATCAACAGTCCAGTCAGGGCTGCGAGCATGCCCAGGCGGCTGACCTTGCGCCCATCGTGGCGTTCGCCGCCACGAGTCCACTGCCACCAGCCGTAGAGCTGCAGCGCGGCGAACAACAGTTGCAGAAGCAGGTTGGAGTACAGGCGCCAGTCATAGAACAGCCAGGCGTAGAGCAACACCATCACCAGGCCGATGGGCCAGCACCAGGGGTTCTGTCTGACCGTCAGCCACACCGCGACGATGCCGAGCCCGGCAGCAACGAGTTCGAGCCAGGACATCCGGCGTCCTCAAATCAGAAAAGGGTGGCGATTGTACTGATGCCGGCGGTGTTCAGCACACCAGGCTGTCGGCTTGTCGATAGAGCATCAGCAGCTTGCGGGTGATGGTTTGCTGGATGTCGTCGCGCTCGAAGCTCGACAGCCGCTCCAGGCGCGCGAGTTGCAGGCGATGCAGGTGGATATAGGGCATCTGCTGGTCGAATTCGCGCAGGTCGCCCTTCATCAGCACCGGCAGGAACAGATCACCGATTTTCTTCTGGTTGCTGATGATCTGCGCCAGTGCCGGTTTGAAGGGCATGGTCTTGGGCGCAGGCCCATCGTCCTTGATCTGGGTGCTGAGCAGGAGCCCAGGTTTGCCCAGAACCTTGCCCGGCAACACGCACAGACCCGTCTTGCGGATGGCCTGGCTGTCGATGCCGTGCAGGGTGTCGTGGAAGGCATAGGGGTTGGGCAGCACCACCATCTTGCGACCGAGATCGGTGGGGAAGTGCAGGCTGTAGTTGGTGTACAGCTGCCCCACCGATTCGGAATAGACGCACAGGCGATTCTCGAACAGCTTGATGAAACGCTCGGCCAGCTCGCGGCGGGCCATGCTGTCCAGGTCCCAGATCAGGTCCTGGTTCTGCGGCCGACTGAAATCGACCTCCTGATGTTGCATGCTGCTCATGCTCGACTCATACGCGGAATTGCCCAAGCAGACGATTGAGCTGGTCGGCCAGCTGTTTCAGGTGCTGGCTGGCCGCGCTCGACTGTTCGGCAGCCTCGGCGGTGTTGTGGGCCAGTGCTGCCGTCTGCGTGACGTTCTGATTGATGTCTTCCACCACGTGGGATTGTTGCAAGGTGGCGCTGGCGATCGAGGCGTTGAGCCCGGTCAGGTTGCGTAGCGATTGGGCGATCTGGGCGAGGCTCTCACCGGCCTGGCTAGCCTGTTCCACGGTCAGCTGGGAAGCACGGCTACTCTCATTGATCACCTTGACGGCGGCCTCGGAGTTACCTTGCAGGCGCTCGATCATACCCTGAATTTCAGCGGTGGACTGCTGGGTACGTTGCGCCAGAAGCCTCACTTCGTCCGCGACCACGGCGAAACCGCGGCCCTGCTCACCGGCGCGGGCAGCCTCGATGGCGGCGTTGAGGGCGAGCAGGTTGGTTTGCTCGGCGATGGAACGGATCACCTCCAGCACGCTGCCGATCTGCGTGCTCTCGCTGGCCAGTGATTGAATCACCTCGACGGCCTTGTCGATGGTGCCCGACAACTGATCGATCTGGCGCAGGCTCGCCTCGATGTTCTGCTGGCCCTGGCTGGCCTGGTCTTCGGCGGTATGCATCTCGCTGGAGGCGTGTTCGGCGTTCTTCGCTACGTCCTGTACGCCGTAGGTCACCTCGTTGACGGCGGTCGCCACCAGCTCCATCTGCTGCGCCTGTTGCTGGCTATGGCGCTGCGCTTCGCTGGAAATGTCGCCAAGCGAGCGGGCAGCCTGATCGAGCGAGCCTGCCGAATCGAGCATCTGCCGGATCACATGGCGCAGCTTTGCGGTGAAGGCGTTGAAATAGGTCGCCAGGGCAGTCAATTCGTCACGCCCGTGGGTGTCGAGGTTGCGAGTCAGGTCACCTTCGCCGCTGGAAATGCTGGCCATGGCGTCCACTGCGGCCTGCAGCGGCTGCACGATGCTGCGAGTGATCAGCACCACCAGTCCAGTCAGGAGCAGGGCGATCAGCAGACCGATGCTCATGGCTTTCACCGCCTGGGCTCGGAACTCCACCTGTACGTCATCGACATAGACGCCGGAGCCGATGATCCAGCCCCAGGGCTGGAACAGCTCGACGTAGGAGATTTTCGGTACCGGGTCAGTGGCGCCAGGTTTCGGCCAGCGGTAGTCGACCTGGCCGGCTCCCTGGCTGCGGGTGATGGCGACCATCTCGTTGAACAGCGCCTTGCCGTCCGGATCCTTGAAACCGGAAAGGTTCTGGCCCTCGAGCTTGGCATTCATCGGATGCATGAGCATGACCGGGGTCTGGTCGTTGATCCAGAAGTACTCCTGGCCGTCGTAGCGTAAACCGCGCACCACTTCCATGGCCTGCTTCTGCGCCTCTTCGCGGCTCAGGCTGCCGGCGCTTTCCAGGCTATGGAAGTGCTTGAGAATACCGGCCGCACTCTGCACCACATGCTCGGTCTTTTCCGATTTGCCGGCGTAAAGATCGATGTGGATCTGGCGCAGCATGTAGGCGCCCTGCAAGATCAGCGTCAGAATGGCCAGCGCCAGGATCAGCCATAGACGGCGGCTGATAGGAAGACTACGTAAGCTGTTCATGGACGAATTCCTGATTGTTGTAATTGTCGGCTTCAGGGCTGCCTCGAAGGGCGCAGAGCAATACTGTCACATCGAGGCATTATTCACTCTAGTTGTCTGATAGCATTTCGGCAGCCCGGCGCAGAACCTGAATGAGCACCGGGCTAGACCGTTGCAAGGAACCTCCATGACGGTTTTGTGTCCCAGGGCCGGGGCCACGCTCCACGTTCTGAGTTTTACGCGTAGGTAGTTGCCGCGCTTTGGGGGATTTGATGGATTTCTGGGTGGCCTTTCAGGCTCTGATTCTGGGCATAGTGGAAGGCTTGACCGAGTTCTTGCCGATTTCCAGCACCGGGCACCTGATCGTGGTCGGTGACTTGCTGGGCTTCAATGGCGAAAAGGCGACGGCGTTCAAGATCATCATCCAGCTCGGCGCCATCCTGGCGGTCATCTGGGAGTTTCGAGCCAAGGTGCTCGGCGTCGTCGTCGGTTTGCCCAGCGACCCGAACGCGCAGCGTTTCACCTTCAACCTGCTGCTGGCATTTATTCCTGCGGTGATTTTTGGCCTGGCCTTCGCCGATCTGATCGAGCATTGGCTGTTCAATCCGATCACAGTGGCCATGGCATTGATCATTGGCGGCATCATCATGCTCTGGGCGGAGAAGCGCGAACACGCGATCAAGGCCGAAACGGTCGACGACATGACCTGGAAGCTGGCATTGAAGGTTGGTCTTGCGCAATGTCTGGCACTGATTCCGGGTACGTCGCGTTCGGGCGCCACCATCATCGGCGGCCTGGTGTTTGGTTTGTCGCGCAAGGCCGCGACCGAGTTCTCCTTCTTTCTGGCCATGCCGACCATGGTCGCGGCTACGGTCTATTCGCTGGTCAAGTACCGCGACATCCTGCAGATGAGCGACTTGCCGATCTTCGCCATCGGTTTCGTCAGCACCTTCATCGTGGCGATGATTACCGTGCGCGCACTGCTCAAGTTCATCACCAGCCACAGTTATGCGGTGTTCGCCTGGTACCGCATTGCCTTCGGCCTGGTGATTCTCGCCACCTGGCAGCTGCACCTGATCGACTGGAGCACGGCGCAACCGTGATCGGTACCGAACGCAAGGGGCGCCTTAAAAGCTGGGATGACGCCAAGGGTTTTGGTTTCATCCAGCCGCTCAACGGCGGTGCTGAAGTCTTCGCGCACATCTCGGTGATGCGCGGTGATCGCCGCCCGCAGCCGGGCGACGAAGTGCTGTTCATCGAGGGGCGTGACGAAAGAGGGCGGCCACGTGCCGAGCACTTGCGCCTGGCTGGTGAGCTCAGCCTCGATCGCCAGTCTATCCGGCGCAAACCGAAAACGCCCGGCACGGCGGCACCGGTAGTGCGCAAGGCTGCTGCCAAATCCACGCACCGGTCAGCGACTCAAGGCTCCATCCAGAACTTCTCCAGCAAGGCCTTGGTGCTCGCTTTGCTGTGCATCCTGCCATTGCTCGGCTGCGTGACGCTGTTCGGCAAGGGGCTCTGGTGGGTATTGCCGCTTTATCTGCTGGCCAGTCTGCTGAGTTTCCTGCAGTACTGGCTGGATAAACGCAGCGCTCAGAGCGGTGACCGGCGCACGGCGGAAAACACCCTGCATCTGGTCGAACTGGCTGGTGGTTGGCCAGGTGCGCTAATCGCTCAGCAGACATTCCGGCACAAGACGCGCAAGGCTTCCTATCAGGCTGTTTTCTGGCTGATCGTTGCAGTTCATCAACTGTTCTGGATCGATCTGCTGCTGCTCGACGGTACCTACATCGCCCGCCACATACCCTTATTCGTCCAGTAGCAGGCCGGGTTGCAGGCGCTTGGGCAGGCGGCACACCACCAGTTGATGCGAGCGCGTCAGCATCTGGCGCAGCTCATCGTCGCCCAGCGGCGGCCGGTGGGCGCTCATACTGATCCAGTAAGCACGAGCCAGATACGGGGCAGGGCGGATGCCCGGACGGTCTACATGACCGAGAAATAGGTCGTTATCGACCTTGAAGGCCAGATCCTCGCCAAGAAAATCAAGAATGGCGAACATCTTGTTGCCAGCCACCGAGAACACCCGGTTGCTGCCCCATTTGAGGTCTTCGCGGGCGCCGGGCAGGGCGAGGCAGAAGGCGGCGATCTGATCCGGTGTCATGGGTCTTTCCCTGGCGGTACGCAGGTCAGTCTATAGAAGGCTGAAGAGCCTGCGTAGGCGCGCTCCGTTTTCGTCGGCAGGCGATCCATTGTGTCGCTGCCTGCGCGCGTTCAGGCAGATCGCCCGCAGCAGCGCCGGCAAGCCTCAGGGCCCGTTTTGGCGCCGCCCGGTTGTCTTGTAGACTCTGCCTCCCCGTGGTCACCGCTCGTCCGAGCCCCGTCGATACCCGCCATGAATGCCCGTCGCCGTCTGCGCTTCTCTCCCTGGCTGCTGCTGAGCCTGTTGCTGTGCTGGTCGACATGGGCCGGTGCCGTCCCTCTCGATGTCGCGCAGCCGAGCGAGCAGCCGCTGTCGCTGACCACCCATGCCGGAATCCTGGAGGATGCCTCGCGGGCGCTGCAGCTTTCGGACGTGCGATCAGCAGAGATGGCCGCACGTTTCCGTTATCAGGAGTCCCCCAGCGCTTCCTTCGCCCTGGGCTTCACCCGTTCGGCCTACTGGTTCCGTCTAGAGCTGGGCAACGCCAGCGATCAGCCGTTGACGCGCCTGCTGGTGGTCGACAACCCGCGTATATCCCTGGTCGATGCCTACGTGCCGGACGGGCAGGGTGGCTACCGCACCTGGTTCACCGGCGCGGATCGCCCGCAGACGGGCAAGGCCTACGCCAACCGCAACTTCGTTTTCCCGCTGCACCTGCCGGCGCACGCGCAACAGGTGGTGTACCTGCGCGTCGAGTCGAGCATCGGCCTGCATATACCGCTACAACTCTGGACGGCCGACGCGCTGCGCAGCTACGAGCGCGAAGACTATATGGCGCGTGCCGGCTACATGGGCATCGCCGTCGCGATGCTGCTGTTCAATCTGATGCTGTTCATCGCCCTGCGAGATCGCCTCTATCTGCTCTACGTGACCTTCGTGCTGATCACCGCCAGCGCCCTGACGATCAAGAACGGCATGGCACCGGACTGGACGCTGCTCGGCCTGCCGCTCAACGGCAACGTGGTCTACTACTCGGCGGTCTCGCTGACCTTGAGCGCCATGCTGCTGTTCATGCGCGGCATGCTGCAGACCGCGCGCCTGCTGCCACGGGTCGATCCTGGCTTGCGCGCGTTGATTGCGCTGTATCTGCTTTCGCCGCTGATCTATGCCTTCGCGCTGCCCCAGGTGTCGCGCGTGGCCATCGTGGTCAACCTGCTCACTGCCTTCGTCATGCTCGGCGTGGGCGTGGCCTGCGCCCTCAAGCGTCAGCGCAGCGCCTACTTCTTCCTCGCTGCCTTCGGCCTGCTGATCCTCGGCGGTGCCAGCACCAGCCTGCGCGCCATGGGCCTGTTGCCGACCAACGCCTTCACGGTCGACGGCCTGCAGCTCGGCTCGTCGCTGGAGATGCTGTTGCTGGCCTTCGCCCTGGCCGACCGCATCAACGTCATGCGTCAGGAAAAACTGCAGGCCCAGGCCAGGTTGTTGCAAACCCGGGAGCAATTGGTGGATACCCTGCAACGGTCCGAGCGCGAACTGGAGCAACGCGTCGCCGCGCGCACCGAAGAGCTGCAGGTGCTCAACAGCCGCCTGGAGACCCTGAGCCTGACCGATGCCTTGACCGGCATCGCCAATCGTCGCCACTTCGACGAGGTGCTAGACAAGGAATGGAAGCGCGCCCAGCGCGTCGGCGAGCCGTTGGCCCTGGCCGTGCTGGATGTCGACTGGTTCAAGACCTACAACGACCACTACGGCCACCCGGCCGGCGACAGCTGTCTGCAGCAGATCGCGCAAACCCTGGCCGCCACCATCAGTCGTTCCACCGATCTGGTGGCGCGCTATGGCGGCGAGGAGTTCGTCTTTCTCGCGCCGTCGACCGGGCCCGATGGGGCGCACAGCATGGCCGAGAAACTGGTCCGGGCCGTCGAGGCCCTGGCGTTGCCACATGAGCGCTCGCCTTTGGGCCACGTCAGTATCAGTGTCGGCATTGCCTCGATGCGAAACGATGGCAACAGCCCGGCACAAACGCTCGTGCAGCGGGCCGATGCGGCGCTGTATCGGGCCAAGGCACAAGGCCGTAATCGGGTGGAGTGCGGCTGAGAGAAATAAAAAAGCCCCAGAGCATCGAACCCTGGGGCTGAGGAGGGTCGGCATGGCGCCGACCGGGGAGAGTGGGTTCAGGCCTGAGGCTGCCAGCCGCCGCCGAGCGCCTTGTAGATCGCGACGATACCGCTGTAGAGCTCGACCTCAGCCGAGGCCTGGGCATCTTCGGCGGCCAGGCGCTCACGTTCGGCGTCCAGCAGCACGAGGAAATCCACCGTGCCTTCGCGATAGCGGATCGCGGCCTGATCGGCTGCAGCACGACTGGCTTCGGCCTGGCGCACCAGGGAAACCAGGCGCTGCTGGCGCTTGGCGTAGTCGCTGAAGGCGTTTTCAGACTCCTCCAGTGCCAGCAATACCTGCTGTTCGTACCGCGACAGCGCGCCATCAGCCTCGGCTTCGGCGCCGCGCAGGCGCGCTCGTACGCTGCCGAGATCGAAGGCCGCCCAGCTGATGCTCGGCGCTACGCCCCAGGCACGGGCTGCTGATGAACCCAGCTGCGAGCCGCGCCCGGCGGTAAAGCCGAGAAAGCCGGAGAGGCTGACCCGCGGGAACAGGTCGGCAGTCGCCACGCCGACTTCGGCCGTGGCCGCCGCCAGCTGCCGCTCGGCCGCCTGGATGTCCGGGCGACGGCGCAGCAGTTCGCTCGGGTTGCCGATGGGCAATGCCTTGGCGATCACCGGCAGTGGTTTGGGCGACAGGTCGATCTGCAGCTGTTCCGGGCGCTGGCCGAGCAGGGTGGCGATGCGGTTCTGCGCCCGCACCTGCTGCGCCTGCAGTTGCGGCAGGCTGGCTTCGGTGGCGGCCAGGCGCGCATCGGCGCGCAGGACGTCCAACTCGTTGCCGACGCCGGCGTCGCGCAACTGCTCGGTGATGGAGCGCGAATCCTGCTGGTTCTTCAGGTTCTCGCGGGCGATGCTTTCGCGCAGCTGTGCGCCACGCAGGGTGCCGTAGGCATCAACCAGCTCGGCGATCAGGCTGACCTGCAACTGGTAATAATCCGCTTCGGCCGCTTCGGTGCGCGCTTCACTGGCTTCCAGTTGGCGCTGGATACGGCCGAACAGGTCCACTTCCCAGGCCATGTCCAGGCCCAGGTCGTAGCGTTCCTGACGGATACGTTCGTCCGTAGTCGGAGGCTGCTGGGCCTTGCCGAACTCGCCGCTGGCTCGGCTGGTGACGGTTGGGAGGCGGTCGTTGGCCACGTCATCGCGTATCGCCCGTGCTGCACGCAGGCGGTTGAACGCCACGCGCAGTTCACGGTTGTCCTGCAGCGAGCGCTGCACCAGCTGGTTCAGCGTCGGGTCGTCGAACTGCTGCCACCAGGCGGCTTCGAAACGGCTACGGTCGTAATCGGCCGCTTCCAGCGCGGCGATGCGCGCCGGGTCGGTTACAGGCGCTCGATAGTCCGGGCCGACGGCGCAGGCCGACAGCGCCAGGGTCAGGAGAGCGGGGGCAAAGACTTTCATGCATGCGACTCCTGCAGACGGGCGGCTTTGCGGGCTTCGCGTTTTTCGACGAAGCCGCGGATCAGGACATAGAACACCGGAGTCAGCAGCAGACCGAAGAAGGTCACGCCGATCATCCCGGAGAACACCGCCACGCCCATGGCATGGCGCATTTCGGCGCCTGCGCCGCTGGACAGCACCAGCGGCACCACGGCCATGATGAAGGCGATCGAGGTCATCAGGATCGGGCGCAGACGCAGGCGGCAGGCTTCCAGCACCGCTGCGACGTGATCGAGACCCTCTTCCTGTTTCTCCTTGGCGAACTCGACGATCAGAATGGCGTTCTTGCAGGCCAGGCCTACCAGCACGATCAGGCCGATCTGGGTGAAGATGTTGTTGTCGAGGCCCGCGATGATCACCCCGGTGATGGCGGTGAAGAGCACGATCGGCACGATCAGGATCACCGCCATTGGCAGGCTCCAGCTTTCGTACTGGGCGGCCAGCACCAGGAAGGCCAGCAACACGCAGAGCGGGAAGATGAAGATCGCGGTATTGCCGGCGAGGATCTGCTGGTAGGTCAGATCGGTCCACTCGAAGGTCATGCCGATCGGCAGTTCCTCATTGAGCAGCTTGGCGATAGCCGCTTCGGCCTGGCCCGAGCTGTAACCCGGCGCGGCGGCACCGTTGATCTCGGCGGTGAGGAAGCCGTTGTAGTGCATCACCCGGTCCGGGCCAGCGCTGTCATCGACCTTGACGAAGGTCGACAGCGGCACCATCTCGCCACGGTTGTTACGCACCTTGAGCTGACCGATCTGCTCCGGCTCCAGGCGGAATTGCTGGTCGGCCTGAACGTTGACCTGATAAGTGCGGCCGAAACGGTTGAAGTCGTTGGCATACAGCGAGCCCAGGTACACCTGCAGGGTGTCGAAGATGTCGCTGATGGCCACACCATGGGTCTTGGCCTTTTCGCGGTCGATGGCGGCATCGACCTGCGGCACGTTGACCTGATAGCTGGTGAACACCGACATCGGGTTCAGCTCCGGCAACTGACGGGCCTTGTTGAGGATGTTCTGGGTCTGCGTGTACAGCTCTTCATAGCCCAGGTTGCCACGGTCCTGAATCTGCAGGCGGAAACCACCGATGGTGCCCAGGCCCTGTACCGGCGGCGGCGGGAAGATGGCGAGGTAGGCTTCCTGAATTTCACTGAACTGGCCGTTGAGCTCGGCGGCGATGGCGCCGGCAGACATGTTTTCGTCCTTGCGCAGGCTGAAGTCCTTGAGCGTGACGAAAACGATGCCGCTGTTGGGGCTGTTGGTGAAGCCGTTGATCGACAGGCCCGGGAAGGCCACGGTGTTTTCCACGCCCGGATGCTTGCCGGCGATTTCGCTCATGCGCTTGATCACCACTTCGGTGCGATCGAGCGTCGCCGCGTCTGGCAACTGGGCGAAGGCCACCAGGTACTGCTTGTCCTGCTGCGGCACGAAGCCGGTCGGAGTGCTGGAGAAACCCAGGTAGCCGAGCACCAGCAGGCCGCCGTAGATCAGCATGGCGATGCTGCTACCACGCAGCACACGACGCACGGTGCCGACGTAGCGGTTGCTGGCGCGCTCGAACATGCGATTGAACGGGGCGAACAGCCAGCCACCGAACAGCTTGTCGAGCCCACGCGAGAAGGCATCTTTCGGCGCGTGGTGATCCTTGAGCAGGATGGCGGCCAGGGCCGGCGACAGGGTCAGCGAGTTGATCGCCGAAATCACCGTGGAAATGGCGATGGTCAGCGCGAACTGTTGGTAGAACTGGCCCGAAAGACCGGAGATGAAGGCCGTCGGCACGAACACCGCGCACAGCACCAGGGCGGTGGCGACGATGGGACCAGTCACCTCCTTCATGGCCTGGCGAGTGGCCTCGACCGGCGATTTGCCCAGGGCGATGTTGCGCTCGACGTTTTCCACCACCACGATGGCGTCGTCCACCACGATACCGATGGCCAGCACCAGGCCGAACAGCGACAGGGCGTTGAGCGAGAAGCCGAACATGTGCATGACCGCGAAGGTGCCGATCAGCGATACCGGCACGGCAGCCAGGGGGATGATCGAGGCGCGCCAGGTCTGCAGGAACAGCACGACCACCAGCACCACCAGCACGACGGCTTCGAGCAGGGTGTGCACCACCGCCTCGATGGAGCCACGCACGAAGATGGTCGGGTCATACACCACTTCGTAGTCCATGCCTTGCGGGAAGGACTTTTTCAGCTCGGCCATGCGCCCGCGTACCGAGTCGGAAATCTCGATGGCATTGGAGCCCGGGCGCTGGAACACCGGGATGGCCACGGCCGGCTGGTTGTTCAGCAGCGAGCGCAGGGCGTACTGGTTGGAGCCCAGTTCGACGCGGGCGATGTCGCGCAGGCGGGTGATTTCGCCGTTGTCGCCGACGCGGATGATGATGTTCTCGAACTCTTCCTCGGAGACCAGGCGGCCCTGAGCGTTGATCGACAGCTGGAAACTGTTGCCGGCATCGGAAGGCGGCGCGCCGAGGGCACCGGCGGCCACCTGGCGGTTCTGTTCGCGGATGGCGGTGACCACGTCGGTGGCGGTGAGCCCGCGCGAGGCGACCTTGTTCGGGTCGAGCCAGACGCGCAGCGAGTAGTTGCCCATACCGAACAGCTGAACGTCGCCGACGCCGTCCAAGCGCGCCAGCTCGTCCTTGACGTTGAGCGCGGCGTAGTTGGACAGGTAGAGCATGTCGTAGCGCTGATCCGGCGAGGTCAGGTGCACCACCATGGTCAGGTCCGGGGAGGCCTTGTCCACGGTCACGCCGAGACGCTGCACTTCGGTGGGTAGGGTCGGCATGGTACGGGTGACGCGGTTCTGCACCTGCACCTGGGCGTTGTCCAGGTCGGTACCGAGGGCGAAGGTCACGGTCAGCGTCAGGCGGCCATCGATGGTCGACTGCGACGACATGTAGAGCATGCCCTCGACGCCGACGATGGCCTGCTCCAGCGGCGAGGCGACGGTTTCACCGATCACCTTGGGGTTGGCGCCGGGAAAATCGGCACGCACCACGACGGTGGGCGGCACCACTTCCGGGTATTCGCTGATCGGCAGCTGGAACAGCGAGATGGCGCCGCCGATCAGAATCAGCAGCGACAGCACCGCGGCGAAGATCGGCCGCTGGATGAAGAATTGCGAGAAATTCATGGGTCTTTCCTCTAGACGCGCGGGCTTGATCAGCCGCGCGGCGAGCGAGCTTCGATTTTTTCAGCGGCGATGCGCGGGGCCTGGCTGCCATCGACAGCCTGGCGCATACGAGCCAGTCGTTCGAGGGTGCTGTCATCTGCCATGGACACCGGTTGCGGATCGACGGTGGAGCCAGGCATGGCGCGCTGCAGACCGTTGACCACGATCTTCTCGCCCTTGCTCAGGCCGCTGCGGACGATGCGCAGCCCTTCGAGCTTCGGCCCCAGCTCGATTGAGCGATAGGCCACGGCGTTGTCGTCACCCAGCACCAGCACGTACTTCTTGCCCAGGTCGGTACCGACTGCTTCGTCCTTGATCAGGGTGGCGGCGTAGGGCTTGCTACCCACCAGTTTCAGACGCGCATACAGGCCCGGGGTAAAGCGGCCATCCTGGTTGTCGAACACGGCGCGGCCACGAATGGTGCCGGTGCGCGGGTTGACCTGGTTGTCGAGAAAGTCCAGCTGGCCCAGGTGCGGGTGGTCGGCTTCATCGGACAGACCGAGGTACACCGGGCTGGCACCACGGGCGTCGGAGCCGGATTGACGGGCCAGCTCGACATACTTGAGGAAGGCGCGTTCATCGGCATCGAAGTAGGCGTAGACCTTGTCGGTGGAGACCACCGAGGTCAGCAGGCTCTCGCCGGCACCGACGAGGTTGCCTTCGGTGATTTCGGCGCGGCTGACGCGACCGTTGATGGGCGCAGTGATGCGGGTGAAACTGAGGTTGAGGCGGGCGTTTTCCAGCTCGGCGGCGATTGCAGCGACCTGAGCCTGAGCTTCGGTGGCGGCGCTGGCACGGGCATCGGCCAGTTCCGCGGAGATGGCGTTGCTCTGGCGCAGGCGTTCGCCGCGGCGCGCTTCATTAGCGGCGCGCGCCTGGTTGGCACGGGCCTGCTGCAGTTGGGCTTCGAGGCGCTTGACCTCGGCCTGGAATGGACGCGGGTCGATCTGGAACAACAGGTCGCCTTTCTTTACCAGGGTGCCTTCACTGAAGGCGACGCGGTCGATGTAACCGGAGACGCGCGGGCGAATCTCGACGGATTGCGGCGCTTCGAGACGCCCGGTGAACTCGTCCCATTCGTTGATCGGCTGTTCGATGACTTCGGCGACGCTGACCTTGGGAGCGGGCATTTGCGCCTGAGTTTGCGCAGCCTGTTCGCACCCGCTGAGTGCGAGTACGCCGGCGAGGGCCAGGGGGAATATCCAGATGTTCTTGTGCTGCTGTTCCATGGGTGACTCCGCCAGTCGGATTTGTGGATTGGCGGAGTCTGCGACGAGTCTCGGAGGGCTACGAATCGAATGCCATGAACTTGAATATCATCGGGAATGATAAAAGACGCACTTATATCAATTTCGATCTATGAAGGTGCACAAAGGTGCCTGTCGGCACTTAGGTGGTGCGTTTCCGGATATTTATCAGAGGCTGTCCGGGTCGCCGCAGAACATCTGGATGCGCGAGCGCAGCCAGCGCTCGGCTGGGTCGTTGTCCTGGGCACCACGCCAGGCCATATGCAGCTCGAAGGTCTGCGTCTGCAGCGGCAGATCCTCGGCGCGCAGGCCACCGGCTGCGGTCAAGGCAGCGGCAGTGTAATCCGGCACGCTGGCGACGATATCGGTTTCCGCCAGCAGCGTGGCTAGCCCGTTGAACTGTGGAACGGCCAGTACGATGTGGCGCTCGCGTCCGACCTTGGCCAGTTCATCGTCGATGAAGCCGGTGAGGTCGCCGGCGAAGGACACCAGCGCATGCGGGCGCGCGCAATAATCATCAAGGCTGAGCGCACCGGGTACGGTGTCGGCACGCAGCAGTTTGGCCTTGCTGCGGCGGAGAATCTTGCGCTTGGCGTTGGCCGGAAGTTCCTCGGTGTAGGCGACGCCCACCGAGATTTCGCCTGAAGCCAACAGCCCCGGCATCATCAGATAGTTGGTGCGGCGGATCACCAGCACCACGCCAGGTGCTTCGGCGCGCAGGCGACGGAGTAGGGCGGGCAGCAGGGCGAACTCGACGTCATCGGACAGGCCGATGCGAAACACCGCCTTGCTGGTGGCGGGATCGAAATCGGCGGCGCGGCTGACAGCGGTGGAGATCGAGTCCAGCGCCGGCGAGAGCAGGGCGAAGATCTCCTGCGCGCGCGGTGTCGGTTCCATGCTGCGACCGGTACGCACGAACAGCGGATCATCGAACAGGGTACGCAGGCGAGCGAGCGCCGCACTGATGGCGGGCTGGCCGAGAAAAAGCTTCTCCGCGGCTCGCGTCACGCTGCGCTCGTGCATCAAGGTCTCGAAGACGATCAACAGGTTCAGATCGAGGCGGCGCAGGTCGTTGCGGTTCATCCGGGTACCATTCGAGGGATACGGGCCTTGTCAGCACGGCGCTGCAAATGAGAGCCTTTGCCCGGGCAATAGTACGGGCAGTGTGCAGCGGATTGAAAGTCGCTGAATCACTGACAGGCATGAAGACTATCGATAGAGTCTGATAGTGTCGCCGCCGCACAGCGGATAGAGTCCACAGTCATTGAAGTGTTAATCCGCGATCAAGCTCGAGGTAAGCGATGTCCCGCATGATCCGTTTTCATAAGTTCGGCGATGCCGATGTGCTCCAGTACGAAGAGGTTCCGACCCCTGTGCCCGGCCCTGGCGAAGTCTTGGTGCGCGTTCAGGCCGTCGGCCTGGGCTGGAAAGACGTGCTGTGGCGTCAGAACCTGGCGTCCGAACAGGCCAAGCTTCCAGCCGGCACCGGTTTTGAACTGGCCGGTACAGTGGCTGCGCTGGGTGATGGTGTAAGCGACCTCGAAGTCGGCGCCGCCGTTGCCGGCTTCCCGGCGGGCACGCCGAATCGTTATCCGACCTGGGGCGATCTGGTGCTGATGCCCAGCCATGCCCTGACCCGTTATCCCGACGTGCTCAGCCCGGTCGAGGCCAGCGTTCATTACACCAGCCTGCTGTTCGGCTACCTGGCACTGAACGATCTCGCTCACCTCAAACCTGGCCAGCATGTGCTGATCACCGAGGCCAGCCACTGCATGGCACCACAGACCGTGCAACTGGCCAAGGCGCTGGGTGCCAAGGTCATCGTTTCCACCAGTTCTTCGGAGGATCGCGAGTTCCTGCGTGGCCTGGGTGCCGACAAGGTGATCGCCACCGAGGAACAGGACCTGGTCCTGGAAGTCGAGCGCTACACCGAAGGCAAGGGTGTCGAGGTGATTCTCGACCAGTGTGCCGGCCCGCAGATGAAGCTGCTGGGTGATATCGCCGCGCCGCGCGGCAAGCTGATCCTGTACGGCATCAATGGCGGCAACGATACGGCTTTCCCTGCTTGCGCCGCATTCAAGAAGCACCTGCAGTTCTTCCGTCACTGCGTGCTGGATTTCACCGGGTGCCCGGAGCTGGGTATCGAGCCGAACAATGATGCTGTGCAACGCGCGCTCACGCACATCAATCAGATGACCGCGGACCGCCTGCTGACGCCGGTGATCGACAAGGTGTTCGACTTCGAAGATTTCGTCGAAGCACACCGCTACATGGAAACCTGCCCGAACCGCGGGCGAGTGGCCCTGAAACTGGCCACGGATTAGGCTCTGTACAAAAGTGCCTGCGCTCGGTGATGCTGCGTTAAAAACAGGCTGGAACGCCAGCCCGGTCGAATGCTCATTTACAGCTCGTAAACTGCGCTTCTTCGCCTGTTTTTGCCTTGCCTGACCTTCGCTCGACGACTTTTTGCACAGACCCTAAAGTCCTTGGCCATGCGGTCGCTATAACCTAGGTCTACGTTCGTTCTAAGGATAGGTACATGAGTCTGGTTACCGGCGACGCGCTATCGCTGTTGTTGTTTCGTTTGCATAGCGGCCGCCTGCTGGGGATCAACCTGCTCAAGGTCAACGAGATCATTCCCTGTCCAGCCTTGACCAAGCTGCCCAATCGTCACCCCAACGTGCGCGGCATCGCCACCTTGCGCGGCGCCGCGATGACGGTGATCGACCTGGCGCGCGCCATCGGCGAACGCGGTGCGGCTGACGAAGACGATGGTTGCCTGATCGTCACCGAGTTGAGCCGCTCGCGTCAGGGGCTGCACGTGAAAAGTGTCGAGCGTATCGTGCAGTGCTCCACCCGCGATGTGCGTCCGCCACCCGCCGGCTCCGGCGCGCGTGCCTTCATTACCGGTGTGACACAGATCGATGGCGCCATCGTGCAGGTTCTCGATATCGAGAAGGTACTGCACGACATTGCCCCTGCGCTGGAGGAAGCCCCCGTCGGGCAGCTGCTCGATGGCCAGGATGCCCGCCTGCTGCAAGGTCGCCGCGTCTTGCTGGTCGACGACTCGCAAGTCGCGCTGCAACAGACCCTCAACGTACTGCGCCAGCTGGGGCTCGATTGCACCGCAGTGCGCAGTGCCCAGGCTGCCCTGCAGCAACTGCACGAATACCATCAGGCTGGCATGCCATTCGAGCTTCTGGTCTCGGACATCGAGATGCCTGAGCTGGATGGCTACAGTCTGGTTCAGGAAATTCGTCGCAGCCCCGATATTGCCGACACCTACGTGCTGCTGCACACCTCGCTGGACAGCACCATGAATACCGAGAAGGCGCGTTCGGTCGGTGCCAATGCGGTACTGACCAAGTTCTCCTCGGTCGATCTCAGCCAGGCACTGCTCGATGCCTTCCGGCAAATGAGCGGGCAGCACTGAGCTCCCCTGCAACCCCTTGCCGCTTGACGGCAAGGGGTTGCCTCATTTCCTTTCTACCTGATTATAAAGTTCAATACTTTCAATTGGTTAAGCGCACCTCGTGAGCTGGCATGCGCTTTGAATTAGTGCGCCTGGCAATTGCAACTCAGTCAAGGAGCACGGCATGAGCACGATTGGAGGTATTGGCAGTTACGGTGGCATATCCCTGACGGGATTTCGCAACAAGCAGAGTGAAGAGCAGGGCGAGCTGGCCCAGTTAGCGCGCAATGTCGAGAAGACCACGCGCACGGCGAACGCCGAGTCCGAACGCGAGTTCCGCGCCAGGCAGGCTACGGAGGAGGGCTTCGCGCGTTTGCGCGTCGCTCTGCAGAACGCGTCAGACGGCAAGGTCGAGACATCCGTCAGTTCAGGGCAGGTGGAAAAGCCATTGGGCGACGAGGGCGGTAACGCCGCGCTGGAGGCTTTCAAGGCCTATATGGCGATGACTCCGGCCGAGAAGATGCGCGACAGTATCCTCAAGGAAATAGGCATGACCGAAGAGGAGATCGAGGCGCTGCCACCTGAGCAGCAGAAGGCAGTCGAAGAAGAAATTGCCCAGCGCATGGAGGAGCGAGCCAAGATGCAGGCCCAGTCAGAAGACAATGGTCATTCTTATGGGCTGATCTGATCGGCGTGCGCCTTGTTGGATGGGTAGTTCAGGGTTGGGCCTGTAAAAAACCGTGATGTAAATCACGGATGATTCTCCGTCCTGGTGAATAACCGTTGGAATTTTCATGGGTTGAACTGTCTATCAATCGACGACGGTTCAACCCATGGGCTCTAACCGGTTGAGCTTTCACCACCCTAGAGAATCTTTATCAGGTCATTGCCAATATGGATGTTCTTTCCGAGTTCTTCGAGCGCACGAGCCTGCAAGGGCGACTGTTATTCGCCGGCCCGGTAGACGGTACCCTGGTGCTGGATAAGCCCCCTGGCATGGCATTCATCCACGTCATCGAGCGAGGTGCACTGGATATGGTGCACGCCGACAAGCCTCGCATCGCGATCAGTGAACCCAGCGTTTTGTTCTGTCCCAGCACCTGCTGCTACAAGTTGCGTGCGCACCAGCCCGGTGGCGTGGATCTGATCTGCGCCTCGTTCCAGTTCGGGCGTTCAGGGCAGCAGCCATTTCCATTGGGTCTCCTGGAAACCCTGGTGTTTCCGTTGAGCGCCCTTGAGCAGCTCGGGCCGGTGATCGGCTCACTGGTCAACGAATTCCGGACACAGGCACCCGGCCGGAGCAAGGCGTTGAACCTGCTGTTCGAATATGTGTTCGTCCTGCTGGTACGCCGCGCGGTGAACGAAGGGCGCATAACCAGCGGCCTGCTTTATGCGCTGCAGGACAGTCAACTGGGGCCTGCGCTGATCTGCATTCACCAGGAACCCCAACTGGCCTGGAGCGTCGAGCGTCTGGCCGCGTTGGCGAAGATGTCGCGTACCAAGTTCGCAGCACTGTTCTCCGAGGTCATGAGCATGACGCCCATGGCCTATGTGACTGCCTGGCGCATGAAGGTGGCGCAGGACCTGCTGCGTGAGGGGAAGCCGATCAAGGTGATCGCCGATGCTGTGGGCTACGCCTCGCAGGCGTCGTTCTCACGCACCTTTGCCCAGCAGGTCGGGCAACCGCCAGGCGAATGGTTGCGGGCTGAAGGGGAGGACCCGCCGGCGAAGCTGCAGGTACAGATTTACCGCGATTGAGCGTGACATGCCCAGGACAGCCGACGCCCTGGGCATGCCTCATCGATCAGGCGACGACCGGAATCAGCGGGTCGGCGGCTGCCAGAGCGATCTCGCGCTTGGCCTCCGGCGGGTAGATCCACTGGGTGTTGATCTGCATTTTCAGCTCTTTGCCTTCCTTGCCGGTCAGCACCACCTTGCGCTCCCAGCCTTCGGTGAACACAGCGCCCCAGGCGCCCAGGTCCAGGCAGGTGACGTACTTGGGTTGGCTGTAGGGAATCGGCTCGACACCCAGCAGATCGGCTGCAGCGTTATTGCCGGAGGAGCGGCCGAGAGCGATGGCGTGCTGGCAGGTCATCAGTGCGTGGTTGCCAAGTTCATCCACCGCGGCATAGGCGGTATCGCCGGTGGCATAGATGGCGTCCTGACCCAACACTTTCAGGTTGCGGTCGACGTGCAGGCGACCAAAAACGTCGCGCTTGCCATCGATCTGCTGCGTCAGCGGTGAGGCCTTAACCCCGACGGTCCAGACTACGGTGCTGGCTTCGATACGTTCGCCGTTGTCGAGCTGGACGCCATGCTCATCGACCATCGACACCGGGCTACCGAGCTTCCAGGACACGCCCAGTGTGTCGCTGGCTTCGGCGATCACCGAGGCGATTTGCTCGCCCATGACGCTGCCAACCTGTTTGCCCATGTCGACGACGATCACCCGCACATCGACCTCATCACCCAGAATGGCGCGCAGCCGCGCCGGCATTTCCGTAGCCGTTTCGATACCGGTGAAACCACCGCCGACCACCACCACGGTGTTACGCGCCTGGCTGGCCGGTTTGTCACGCAGGTTCTGCAGATGGGTTTCGAGTTTCTGCGCCGCCTCCAGGCTGTCGACATCGAAAGCGAAGCGGTCGATACCGGCCAGTGGAGGTCGGGCGACCTGGCTACCGGATGCCAGAATCAACCGGTCGAAATTCAGTTCGGCCTGCGCGCCGCTTGCGTTGCGATAGATGACTCGCCTGCCTGCGGCGTCGATGCGGGTGGCGCTGCCTTGCACGAACTGCACGCCGACCGCATCGAACAACGGGCCGAGCGGTGCAACGGTAGTGCTCAGGTCGCTTTCATAGAAGCGCGGACGTACGCGCAGTTCCGCTTGCGGAGCGAGGAGGGTAACGGCGACGTCCAGGCGCTGGTGCTGATCCAGCAGGCGAACGGCGCTCAGCGCACTCCACATACCGCCGAAGCCGGCACCGATGATCAGGATCTGCTGTTTCATATCGTGAATTCCCATAGTCGTTGAAGAAAAGAAGTGTTGGCTGGCTACGGGATCGATTGTGTGGTTGTTTTGGATCAGGGTATTGATCCAGTATCTGCAAAAATAACTAGTCCACTTTGAGGACCCTATGCCACTCGATAAAACCCCACCGCAAGTGGTCTTTCTGCCGCTGGGAACGCCGGAGGAGGGAGTCAGCCTGCAGGGATGGCTGTACGAGTCGCTGCGCCGCGCGATTCTGAGTGGGCGCCTGCCCGCTGGCAGCAAACTACCCAGTACTCGCTCCATGGCCGAGTACTACGGCCTGGCACGCGGGACGGTGCAGGCTGCCTATCAGCAACTGCTTTCCGAAGGCTATCTGCAAGCTCGAACCGGCAGTGGTACGCGCGTCAGCGAGGTATTGCCGGACCCGACGCTGAACGCCGGATACGTTCGGCGCAAGGTGGTGGCCGAGGTGCAAGAGAAGCGCACAGCACCTGACACGCCCTGGCTAAAACGCCTTGCCGAGATCGAGCCAATCTTCTCTCGGCGAACGCTGCCAAACGGCGTGCGTCCGTTCTTTCCTCACCGTGGCGATATCAACGCCTTTCCCATCGACCTGTGGCGCAAGTTGCACACCCAGCAGTTGCGCAGCTCGCGCCTGACGATGTTGCTCGACGCCGACCCGGCAGGCCTGCCCGAGCTGCGTGAAGCCATCGCCGGCTATCTGGCCATCGCCCGTGGGGTACAGGTTTCACCGGAACGCATCCTAGTGCTCGGCAGCGTGCAACAAGGCTTGGATATCTGCCTGCGCTTGCTGGCTCCAGGCAACTCTCAGGTCTGGATGGAAGATCCCGGTTATCCCGGCGCACGGCAGTTGATGGATATCTCCGGTATCAGCCGCGTGGATGTGCCAGTGGATCAAGCAGGCATGCGAGTGGAAGAGGGCATACGCGCGGCGCCTGGCGCACGACTGGCCTACGTCACGCCCTCACGCCAGGCACCACTGAGCGGCGAGTTGTCGCCTGCACGGCGCCTGGCCTTGCTGAAATGGGCGGCGGAGCAGGGTAGCTATATCTTCGAAGACGACTACGACAGCGAGTACCGTTTCATCGCCAAGTCCATTCCGGCACTGCGCTCGATGCCGGGCGCCGAGCACTCGGTAATCATGGCTGGTACCTTCAGCAAACTGCTGTTTCCCTCGATTCGTCTGGCCTATCTGGTGCTGCCGGAGCATCTTGTGGAGAGTTTCACCCGTGCTTCGGCACTGATGTCGCGCCATGCCAACAGCCTGGCGCAGGCCGTGCTGGCCGACTTCATCCATGAGGGGCATTTCGACCGTCACGTGCGGCGCATGCGCAAGGTCTACGCAGCGCGTGCCAACGCCTTCGCCGAAGCCGCGCACAAGCACTGGCAAGGGCTGATCGAGGTGCCGGAAATTCGTGCGGGTATGGATATCGCCTGCCATTTGCAGGTGGAGAACGAGCAGGAAGCTTTCGCGCGTTTGCAGGCTGCCGGTATCGACGCGTTGCCACTGGCGAGCTACTGCGTCGAGGCAAGGCCACCAGGCTTGGTAATGGGCTTTGCGCCTTATGAAGAACGCGCCATCGAGGATGCCGCCAGGGCCGTTGCGCACACCCTGCGCGGCTGAGAACTGCCCCGGCCGAGGCCGGGGCAGCCACCATCAGAGGATGCTCAGCGGGTATTCGACAAAGGCACGAATTTCGTTGAGATCCGGCCCTACGTCGGTGCTGGAGCGGTAGATGGAGTTACGCAGGCGCAGGTGCAAATCCTTGGCGGCACCACTCTGGATGGTGTAGCCGATCTGGTTGAAGATCTCGCGCTCTGTGCCGTTGTTGTCGTTGCCGGTATCGATGTTGTCACCGCGTACGTAGGCGAACTTGTAGCGCAGACCCGGCACACCGTACTCGGCAAAATCCAGCTCGTAGCTGGCCTGCCAGGAGCGCTCGTCCTTCAGGTTGAAGTCCGAGTAGTAGGAGTTGGCCAGGTAGATGCTGGAACCGCCATCACCGTAGTCATAAGCAAAGCCGGCATCGCCGCTGTTGCGCTGATGCGCGACGATAAAAGCATGGGCGCCGATGCTGTACTTGGCCGCCAGGCTCCAGATGGTGTTGCGATCACCCTGACCGTCACCGCCGAAATCCACCGCGGCCACCGAGCCAGTGTCGTACTTGGTGCGGTAGATGTTGAAGTCGAAATTGAGCGCCTGATCCGCTGCCAGCGCCAGGTTGTAATTGACGTTGGCGTAGTAGCGTTTGTACATGTCCTCAAGATCGGCGTGATACACCGCCAGGCTCAAATCGTCGCTGACGGCGTAACTGCCGCCGAGCACATCAATGCTCTTGAGGCGATTGGGGTCGCGTGCCGAGTCGCCCATCGGGCTGTCCGCGGTGAAGCGACCTGCGTTCAGCTCCAGGCCTTCGATCTCGTTGCTGGTAACCAGCGTGCCAGTGAAGGACTGCGGCAGCAGACGGCTGTCGTCATGGGCCAGAACCGGCAGGGAAGGGAACTGGTTGCCGTACTTGATCACGGTATTGGATACGCGCAGTTTCACCGCACCGCCAGCCTGGGACAGGTCGTCCACCGGGCGTCCTTCGCTGTCGGTGTCGAAGAACGCGCGATAGTTGCGGCCGCGACCGCTGTCGAGCTTGACCCCGAGCAGGCCGAAAGCATCGACGCCGAAGCCGACGGTACCCTGGGTGAATCCGGACTCGAAGGTGGCGATGAAACCCTGCCCCCAGGTCTTGGCGTCGTTGGTGTTGTCCTTGTAGTCACGGTTGAAATAGGCGTTGCGCAGCAACAGATTGAGGCTGGCGTCTTCGACGAAACCATTGGCTTCGGACTGGCTGCTGGCATGAGCCAACGGCCCGCCCAGCGCGAGGCTGCAAGCCAGCGCGAGACAGTGCTTCTTGTGCATGGGTGCTCCCGGTGTTGGTGTGCTGTTCTAAACGCGCCTCACATCGAGGTAAGGCCCGGCCCAGAGGGCGCGCTTAGAGTTATCACCCTGTCTGCAGATGCACTATTAAAGCTGATCGATGATCACTATCAACGACTTCGATGCGGTGTTCGGGGTGATCGGCGATAGGCTTCACCCCGATGAAGATTCCATAGGCGGCGGTTTTTGCAACACTCCCGGAGGCCGTCGCTCTGGCTCCACTTCATCTCCTTTGGTTAAGACGACTTGTGGCCGCCTGGTGATCCAGTGCGGCCTTTTTTTATGTTCATCTTTCCTGATCTTACGTGCGCAGCGGTTGAAGTGACGGGTCAGTGAAAATCCCGACTGCGTATATCCAGCCCCGTCAGCATCGTCGTCATGTCCGTCAGGCGCCCGGCGATCACGTGGCGTACACCGTCGACGGTCTCCAGGTGGCCATCGATGCACAGCATCTGCGACTGCACCAGAACTCGTCGCTGCCGCTCAGCCAGGTCGTGCCAGACGACCACATTGACCAGACCGAACTCATCTTCGAGGGTGACGAAAATGACGCCGCTGGCGGTCTGCGGCCTTTGCCGGCCGATCACCAGACCGGCAATACTGACAGGCCGGCCGTGCTCAACTGCCTGTAGCTCCCGCGAGCTCTTGCAGCGTATCGCGCGCAGCGCCTGGCGCAGCAGGGCCAGAGGATGCGGACCGAGCGTGGTGCCAAGCGTGGCATAGTCGGTCAGCAGGTCTTCTCCTTGCGATGGTGCCGGCAGACTCAGGATTTCTTCACTCGGCGCAGACACGCCTGCGAACAGCGGCAGCTGTTCCTCGACGCCAGCAACCGCCCAGCGCGCCTGATAGCGGTGACCAACCAGGCCGGAGAGCGCGCCTGCATCGGCCAATCGCTCGCGCGCCGATGCATCCAAACGTGCACGTATGCTGAGGTCTTCGACATCACGGAATGCGCCGCACTGACGCGCCTGTTCGATACGACGCGCGTCGTCTTCGTGCATGCCACGAATCATCCTCAGACCCAGGCGGATGGTCGGCTCGCCATGTTCATCGGGCTCCAGGCTGCAATCCCAGTCGCTGTAGTGCACGTCCACGGGGCGCACCTCGACATCATGCCGGCGTGCATCCTGCAGCACCTGATCCGGGCTGTAGAAACCCATCGGCCAACTGTTGACCAGCGCGCAGGCATAGGCAGCAGGCTCGTGGCACTTCAGCCAGCAACTGGCATAGGCGAGCAGGGCGAAGCTGGCCGCGTGCGACTCGGGAAAACCGTAACTACCGAAGCCCTCGATCTGGCGGAAGATCCGCTCGGTGAATGCCTGCGTGTAACCCTTTTCCAGCATGCGCGAGGTGAGTCGCTGACGATGCGGTTCGAGCCCGCCATGACGCTTCCAGGCGGCCATGCTGCGGCGTAGTTCATCCGCCTCGCCGGGTGTGTACTCGGCAGCGACGATGGCCAGCTCCATGACCTGCTCCTGAAACAGCGGTACGCCGAGCGTGCGCTCGAAGACCGGCTTGAGTTCATCCGAGGGATAGTCGATCGGTTCTTCGCCGTTTCGCCGACGCAGGTAGGGGTGCACCATGTCGCCCTGAATCGGCCCCGGACGGACGATGGCCACCTGGATCACCAGGTCGTAGAACGCCTTTGGGCGCAGGCGCGGCAGCATCGCCATCTGCGCACGGGACTCGATCTGGAACGCGCCGATGGTGTCTGCACGGCTGATCATGGCGTAGGTGGTCGGGTCTTCCTTGGGCAGGGTCGCCAGCGTCCACTGCGTGCCTCGGTAGCGCTCGATGAGACTGAAACAACGGCGCAGGGCGCTGAGCATACCCAAAGCCAGCACGTCGACCTTGAGCAAGCCGACCCTGTCCAGATCGTCCTTGTCCCACTGGATGACAGTACGCTCGGCCATCGTCGCGTTCTCCACCGGCACCAGCGTATCGAGGGCATGCTCGGAAATGACGAAACCGCCCGGATGCTGCGACAGATGGCGAGGGAAGCCGATCAACTCGCCAGTCAATATCAACACGCGCCTGAGCAGTGGATTCTGCGGATCGAACCCCGCCTCCAATAGGCGCTCGGGCGCTGGCGGGCCGCTGCTCCAGCGGCCACAGCAGTCAGCCAGCGCATTGACCTGATCAGGCGGCAAGCCGAGGGCCTTGGCGACGTCGCGTATCGCCCCGGCGCCGTGATAGGTGTTGACCACGGCCGTGAGCGCCGCACGCGTTCGACCGTAGCGACGAAACACGTACTGGATGACTTCTTCACGGCGTTCATGCTCGAAATCGACGTCGATATCCGGCGGCTCGTTGCGCTCGCGGGAGAGAAAGCGCTCGAACAACAGCCGGCTGTGGGTGGGGTCCAGCTCGGTGATACCCAGGGCGAAACAGACGCTCGAGTTGGCCGCCGACCCTCGGCCCTGGCAGAGGATCTGCTGCTCGCGGGCAAAGCGGACGATGTCGTGCACGGTCAGAAAGTAGCTTTCGTATTCCAGTTCGGCGATCAGTGCCAGCTCGTGTTCGATCTGCGCGCGAGCGGCGGCCGGCACGCCTTCGCGCCAGCGCTCGGCAGCGCCACGCTCTACCAGAACGCGCAGCCAGGAGGTGGGATCATGACCGGCAGGTACCAGCTCGTGCGGGTAGTGATACTCCAGCTGATCGAGATCGAAGTGGCAGCGCTCGGCGATACGCAGGCTCTGTGCGAGCATCTCGGGCGGATACAGCTCGGCCAGCTCCTCAACTCGGCGCAGATGCCGTTCGCCATTGGCAAACAGATAGGCGCCGGCCTCAGCCACGGGCAGATGATGACGGATGGCGGTCATGCAATCCTGCAGGGCGCGGCGGCCACGGGCGTGCATGTGTACGTCGCCACAGGCCACGGCCGGCAGGTCGTGATCGCCTGCCAGCTCGAGCAGGCGCTGCAGGCGCGCGGTATCGTCCGCGCCACGATGCAACGCAACGCCTAGCCACAGACGCTCGGGAAACAGCGAGCGAAGCCAGGGCAGGGCGCTGGTGTCGCCGTCGCTAAGCCAGATGGCCAGCAGGCCATCGAGCGGCGCCACGAAATCCTCGTGCAGCAATCGGTAGGTGCCTTTTGCCGCTCTGCGCCGCGCCCGGGTGATCAGGCCGCATAGCGCCTGATAGCCCGTCAGGTTCTCGACCAGCAGCACCAGCTTCGGGCCTTTCTCGATCTGCACCTCGCTGCCCACGATCAGCTTTACCCCGGTTTTCTTCGAGGCTTCCCAGGCGCGTACGATGCCGGCCAGGGTGCATTCATCGGTGATTGCCAAGGCGCGATAGTTCAATCTTGCCGCACGCTCGAACAACTCCTGCGCACTGGAGGCGCCGCGCTGGAAACTGAAGTTGGACAGGCAATGCAGCTCGGCGTAATCGCTCATGCGAACCAGCCGTGCAGCAGCAATGGCCCATCACTACCGACCGGGCGATACGCCCAGCCGCGCTGACCGGCACGGGTTTGCACCACGTAATAGTCGCGGCGCACATCCTCGCCATCCCACCAGCCGGACTCGATACGCTCCGGGCCGGAGAGGATGCGCAGCGAGGCCTCACGCAGCGGTTGGGGTTCGCTCAGCAGCCAGCCGGGGCGCGGACCGCAGGGAGGCAGTAAGGGGTTGGCAGGTTCATTTTGCCAGGCATGCTCGGGGCGGTGATCGGCTCTGGCACCGAGGCCATGCAGAGCGTCATCACCGAGGCGCGCCCTTAGCCGCTCGCGTAATTGCTCCCAGGGCTGGTTCTGCTGTGGACGCTCGTCGAACAGTTGCTGATGCTGCGGCGCGAAGGTCGGCAATTCACGCGCCTCCAGCCGCACGGCCAGCACCGGGGCTGGTAGCTGCTGATGTTCCAGACGGCCGCGCGTCAGCTCGAACAGCATGCCGGGATCACGCTCGGCGCTGAGCAGACCCACCTGTATCTGCGTATCGGCACCCGCGCGGTGTTCCAGATGCAGGGTGAAACGCTGCACGCCACTATCACGACAGGCCAGGTAAGCCGCCAGATCGGCTGTCAGCCGGCGCAACGGGAACAGCAGTGCCTGATGCGATTCCACCTCGAAATTCAGCTCGATACGGGTATCGAAAACATCCGCAGGCATGAAGAAATCCAACGCTAACGGGCGCTGGCCAGAGAGGGTATCGAGATGACGTAGCACTTCGGCAGGGAAACGCTTGGCCAGGCTGTCACGTGGCATAGCCAACAGCTGCCGCAACTGCCTGAGCCCCGTGCGATTGAAGGCCGTGGTTAGCGTGGCGGATAGCCCGAGTCGATCCACTGGCAAGGGATCGAGCATCTGCTTGAGCATCCGCTCATCACTGGCCATCACCCCATCACCGATATTGACCAGCACTCGGGCCGCTGCCGGATTCGGCGCGACGGCAATACGGTGCTGGAAGGCCAACGCCGAAAGCTCGGCGCGCAGGCGTGCTTCGAAACGCGGCCAGGGGCCGAACAGTCCCAGACTGGACTGCACTTCCAGCAACAGGCAGCGCGGATAGTGCAGGCTGACCTGGGCACTGAACCCATAGGCCCAGGCAGCCAGAAACTGCTGCCAGCGCTCGATGGCCGCAAGATCGTATTCTGCCGTGGCAAACCCGCGTGTCAGCGCCTGCGCTGCAGTCAGTGACTGGCCGGGCTTCAGTCCCAGGGCTCGGGCTGCCGGGTTAACCGCCTGCAGAACGCGCCGTTGTGGCGAGCCGGTAAGCAGCACCAACGGCTCGTCGGGATTGGCGCGGTGGCGCTGCACGCCGTCCATGGCCAGTTGCGGCAACAAGATGCAAGCCCAGAGCATGGCAGGCTCAATGCCAGGCAAACGCGAGCGGCTGCGCGGGTGGTAGACCACCGCGGCACTTGATCACCCGTAGCTGCGCTGGCTGGCTGTCGAGCACCAGTCGTAGTGCTGCCGGTGAAGGATTGGCCGCTTCTGCCTGCGGCCGATAGGCGAAAGCCAGGGTTTGTCCGGTAGCCGCTGCCACTTGCAGACGTCTCAGCGAGCGATCATCGGCCTGACGCAACCAGCTCAACACCGCGCCACAACTGCCCGAACGCAAGCATTGTTCGGCAGCCCACAAGGCATCGCGACCATCTGCCTGGATGATGCTCAGTTGGCGTAAATCGACGCCGGCATGAATCCAGGCCTGAGGGTAGGGCAGATGAGGAGGGGAGATCAGCACCACCCGCTCGCCTGAAACCGTCAGACTGGCAAGGGTCGGCCACAGCAAACTCAGCTCGCCAATGCCAGGCGCAGTCGTGAGAATTTCACTGAGTGCAGCCCTAGGCCAGCCGCCACCTGGCAGTACGGCGTCGAGAAAATGATGTCCAGTTGAGAAATTTGCGCCCGATGGCGATGAAACGACCTGGCCTCGCCATACGCGGCGAGCGTCGATCAACCGGTCAAGCGCGACCACGGATGACATGGAGTAGCAACCAAATACTGTATATGAATACAGTATTATTTGAGCCGACGCATGGGTCAAGAGAATCGCGATAAGGTGCTCAACCTGGTTACCGAGACGCGGCCGAGTCAGCCGAATAAATCAGTCCGGAGAATCATGTCGATCCAGGAAATCGCGATCTACGTACAACCAACCCATACGATCTGTCGTGTTGTGTTGTGTTGTGTTGTGCAGACACTGACTTGAAGCGACCCCATATGGCGTCTCGGAAATTTATCGCAGCGCGCATCTAGGACTGTCGACCGCAAAGCGAAGCTGCAGATGCGGTTGAGAGAATGACCAAGCGAAAGGTCTCAATGCCCATGGGGGTACTGGGAACGATGAAGCCCGGCGTTTCAAGTGTCTGGGAGCCAACGTAGGTGATTCAGTCTGGCCAAATCGAGAGTAAAGAGCCCTGCATTGGATAAGCCATAGGTTCGCATAATGTATATTATGTTAAATTGCATATTGGCTTAAATATGCGGTGAGCCACTGTCTTTCGCGGTAGAGTGATCTGAACTAAAGATTCGAATTTCTGGTAACTACAGATTAGAAACGGGAGTGAGCTCTCCGTTTCTAACCTTCAGTTCACTCCATGCCCTCCCGTTTCCAATCTTTGGTTCACGAAATAATCCCATTTCTAATCTTCAGCTCATGGATGACCTTTCCATTTCGAATCTTTGGTTCACCTGCCTCTCCGTTTCTAATCTTCAGTTCGCCAGCGCGTCCATTCGATTCGGCCACGCATCTCTCGATCAGTTGATCCCCTAGACACCCGGAACTAGCCTGAATCAGTACGACTCACGTCGCGCTCAGGTACGCACGCCGATTCCCTTATGGCTCTTAGGGCTCAGAGCCGGGATTAACGTCATGAAGATCGCGCCACAACCTCTTTTTGAGGTACTCACTCGTTTCAAGAAGCTCGAGTTTAAATCCCCAGAGCTGCGATATGAGCTACCTGAGGTGCGCGCGTTCCTGGAAGGGTTTCCGGCGGCGCTTCGCGCCAAGGAGGGATACGCTGCAGTAGGTGCTTTCCTAAAAACCCGCAGCGACAACGAGACAACATTCAACAGCTACCGAAATCATGCAGAGTGCTTACTTCTTTGGTCGCTCCTGGAGGCCCAGAAGCCGCTCCTCGAGTTAAACCACTCGGATAGCAAGAGCTTCATAGCATTCTGCCTTAAACCGCCGAACAGCTGGGTTGGGCCGGTCGTAAGGGGTAGGTTCACTCGCATTGGCAGTAGGATGGCGCATGAGTCAGACAGCTACATGGTCAATGGAGACTGGCGGCCGTTCAATTGGCACAGTCCAAAACGCGATCGATCTGCCTCCTCAGGATCCGCACCTCCTCCGCTATCCGGTCCACCAGTGGGCCTATCTCAGGCAAGCCTTAATAAGTGCATATCTGTGTGCAAATGCCTCTTTGTCTATGCCGTTGGTGAGGATCTAACCAACGTCAACCCATTCGCATCTAGACGCCTTCCTACTCGTGGAGGCCGTATCCTGCGGAACGATGGAGCGCGTTCGCTGAGCAAGGATCAATGGCTATACGTGATTGATACAGCAGCTGGTATGGCTTCAGAAGACGTCCGACATGAGCGGACGTTATTCATCCTCGCCACCGTTTACGCCATGTACCTGAACGTATCCGATTTATCAGGTACAGGGCGCGACGCTCCGGCGATGAAGGATTTTCGCAGGGACGCTGCTGGTCTCTGGTGGCTCTATTTGCGTAAAGGCGGCCGGTTGATAGACAGAGTTCGTGCGCCGCAGGAGTACCTGGATGTTTACCTTGCACGTTACCGGCGCATTTTAAACCTACCTCCCCTGCCCTCCGACGACGAGGCCGTACCTCTACTATGTACCCTGAGAGGGCGACCGGGATTGTCCGACCACCACATCCGCGGACTCCTCCAGCCGGTGTTTGATTTAGCCCTTGTTCGAATGCGGCAGGACGGGTGGAGTGAAATGGAGGTTGATCAGTTACGATCGGCATCGCTCCAGTGGATCCGTAACACCTCTGCCAGGCTTGCCTCACCGAACCTCAATGTTTTGGAGTTACAAGCCGCTCTTCGCATCCGTGATGTAATCCGCTACACCGCCACGGTGCCTAATGAAGAAAGTGACAGCTAAGGGACCTGCTGCCCGCCTAAATCTGCAAATAAATCTGCAGAACAGCACATCTGCCGGCACTGGAACCCTTATTCTAGAGGCCTTAAGCTGTCATGGTGAAAAGTGCAAAAATATATGCATATTCATCAGTAAAGATCGTTCGTCCGAGCCCTCAAAAGAGCTTTCCCCACTCTCTGTGGGCTAACGCGCTACACACACTGGGGGCGCCACCAAAGCAACGTAGCGACACTATTTTCATCCGGGCCTCTGAGTCGTAAGTCACTGTTACGCCATCTTCGTTAAGCAACACACCGCCAGCCCCGATTAGCAGAGCATGGCCACCAACGACGTCATGAGCCGAGACCGGCACGAGAGAAATTCCCGCAATAGCGTCGCCGGCGGCTACGCGAGCCAAGCGATACGCAATGCTGGGGGAAGGAACAAAAGCTGCGGGCGCGCACAGCTCGGCGTTGAGTTCTGGCTTGTTAATTGCCGCAGTGCTCACCAGGACCTGGCAGCCCGCGTCCAGAGCTCGATGCGCAAGCTGAGCGCTCACTTTGTGGTTATTGCGGATAACGCTTCCGCAGCCTTCCGCCCATGAGATGCAATCGGGCCCCAGATCTGGAGTGACCGGTGCGTAGACCACACCGAGAACGGGCGTCGCATTGCGCAGAAGCCCTACTGAAACTGCAGATCCTTTATGCCCTTGTAGAAAATCGCTGGTTCCATCGTTGGGGTCTACAACCCAACAATACTCGTGGCCAGCCAGGCTGGAGCCTGTTTCTTCTCCCCAGAAATCGCATGGCAGAAGGTCAAGGAGCCCCCTGCGCAGTACCACTTCGATTTCGGCGTCTACTTCTGCCTTGTCGCCGTAGCCACGCGGCCCGCCTGGAAGATCCCACTCGGCTGCAAGGAGCTTCCCTGCCAACAGCACCTTCTCAGTGACGAGCTTTAGCAATTCCTGGTTCATGGTCGGGCACCTGCGCTAAAGACCCTGCACTCAGTGTTGCACATCTGTGGGGTTTGCTATGGGACTGCTCCCCTGCCCCCTTTACCAACTGTCGGATACCTGCTGGTAAGCGCTTACCAGCGGGGAAAGCGAAACGGATATCGAACACCGAAGACATGATGGGGATGTTGCTCCGCGTACCACATGATGTGCGACCGGCAAAAATCACGGAACGCCTCAGTCGTCCACAGCTGACGCAACTCAGATCTGGTTAGACGTAGTGAACCATCTTCTCTGTGCTTGGAGCTAAATACTCTTCCTGTGTACGGGTTGCGCTTCGGCCATGCCCGGTTTGCATTCCGAAGATGCCCTTGCGGTTTTGAGGGGTAAGCCTACAGCCAGTCACCAGTACGGAGCGCGAAGCTCCGTACTATGAGAAACCTTCGCGCCCAGTCCTTCGGTGGCGACGTGATCGCCGAGAACGATCCGGACGAGCAACAGAAGCGACTGCGCTACAACGACATGGTGGCCTCGTCGGTGATCCTGCAGAACACTGTGGACATGATGCGGATCCTGCAGAAATTGGCCCGCGAGGGCTGGCAGTTCACCGATGAAGATGTGTCCTTCCTCAGCCCCTACCTGACCAGCAACGTCAAGCGTTTCGGCGAGTTCAACCTCAAGCTCAACCGGCCGCCGGAGCCCTGGATCAAAGACTCGGTGTTCCAGCAGGCAGCCGGGTCCATCCGCACTGGCAAGCTCGGTACTGCGGAAACCGAGGAGATGACCTGATGAACATTCCTCCTGCGTCATTTCGCGTCACGCCCTACGGCGAGGTAGATGCCGAGGCGCTGGAGCGTTTGCATGACGACTACGACACCATCCAGTTGCTGCGTCTAGTCGATGGGCTGGATCTGCTGCTGAAGGAAATGAACAACATCGGCGGCCTCAGGGATGGCCTCCTGCGGGTACATGCCATGGCGAAAACGGTGCTCGATGGTGCGGCACTATCGGTGTCTGTGACGGAAGGCGGCAGTATCTGGGAGGAAGCCGAGTCGCTTGATGAGGATCTGGTGGAACTGGGCAATTGGCTGGCCAGTGTCAGAGTTCAACTGAAACCCTTGATCGAACTCATGCCGGTCGATCCTCATTAACCAGCTAGTCGCCAGCGACACCGAGCAAGCTACTGACTTCTGAACGGTTCGACAATCTGACCCACATAGCCTGTCGGATAGTCCCGGTCACGCAGTCCTACTTCGGCGCTGCTGGGCTTGCTTGCGCTGTCATAGAAGGTTCCAAGCAGTTGATCCCACACCAGCAAGAACTCACCAAAATTGACCTGCGCATCCTCGAAGTCGCGTTTGTGATGCCAGCGGTGTGTTTCTGCAACGCCGATGACGCGCCGTAGCCAGCCCAACGAGTAGTCCAGATTTGAGTGCTGGAAGGCCAAATGTACCGTCAGGATGCCGAACCAGGTGGCCACGAGTGCAGAAGGAGTGCCCATCGCAAAGAGCACGAGCAGCCCAGGCCCTGCCATGATGGCGGCATGCAACGGGTGCCGGCGCTCGCCGTTCATCCAGTAGAGCCGCTCAGCGCTATGATGTGGCTCATGCAAGCGCCACAGCCATGGAACCTGATGGCTGAAGCGGTGCATGGCGTACAAGCTAAGGTCCAGCACGGCGGCGACAATGACTAGCTGAGCCCACAGCGGTAACTCTGTTGGGAAGACACGGAACTCTGCGGGCACCCAATCGCCCAGCCGGGCCAGCACGGTCGCCGTAATCTGGATCACGGACAGGTTCACGACCATATGGATGATATCAGTAAGGGTATCCTGGTGGTCCTCCAACCAGTCGTCACGGAACGGCTGCACGCGTTCCAGCAGCGCCACCAGCAGAATCCCTAGGGCGGCAATGATCGGCGTGCTGGGCCAATACGGAATACCCGTGTAGAGCAACCAGATCATCCAAGCTGCGGCCCCGCCAAAGATTGTTGGGTAGCTGAGCCAGCGGATCATGAACCTGAGTGAATTGCCCATCGTGAAGCCCTCCCTGAGATGACTCCACTTTGTGCCAATCACCTGTGATGGCGCTTGAACAGAAAAGCTGAATTCAGCCTTTCAGACTGACATGACCCAAGGCAGATGAGGGGTCGAGGCCAAACAGGTCGCGGAAGGTGCGGGAAAAGTGGGCAGCGTCAGCGAAGCCGGCAGCGTGGGCGGCCGCAGTCAGGTTGGCGCCGCTGGCGATATGCTGGAGCGCTATGACCAGGCGATTCCATTTCCGGTAGCTGCGCAGCGGCAGACCGGTCTGTTCGACGAACCAATGTGAGAATCGGGTAGGCGACAGATGAACGCGCTTGGCCAACGCCTGCCTGCCATTAATCGGCTCTTTTAACGCAGCGAGGACCGACTGCAGTCGCGGATCGGAGGCCGGCGGAGTCGTAAGGTTGAGAACAAGGCGCACCATTTCCCGAATTTGCTGGGCTGACGGATCGGAGCTGCTCAGCAATTTTCGCAGCGATGCTGTATCGCCCATCTGAATCGGAGTGATGCCCTCCCCGATGTTATCGGGAAGTGCTCGCGCCTCATCGGACAGCGCGTCGAGGTAGATCGACAACACTTCGTCAGCTTCGATCTGATGGGCCACCCCTGCCCTGATGCAGATGGCCCTTGCCGTCACCGACGAGGATGTACACTTCACAGTCAAGCTGCCGTTCAAGCTGACGGTAATTTGATGCGCCATGTGGCTATGCCAATCTTGGCTACCCGCCTGCCCCAGAAAAATGCCCAGCCCGGGTGAAATCCAGGCTCTGCCATGCCAGCCGATACCCTGCGTTGCGTTCATTCAGCGGCACCTCAGGGTTCCACATCCCGCTGCATTTTGTGCACTAATGAGCTTTATAGCTAATTATAGAGTGATTATAGAATCCTCTTTGGCCTGAACTCTATCGCTTGCTCGATTGAAATCTCACCCGCTACAAAATCAGCTCGCCCTGTGAGACTAGACACTCTATTTGATCCAAATCAACGAAGTGCTGTTATCGTCAAAAGGAGCGTTCATGCCTCGGGGCAATCTGCTATCGTCGGCCTATTGCCCCGCCTGGTGAATTGCTGTGCGTCGGATTGGATTGATCCTGCTAATGATTGCTAGCCTCGTGCTGCCGACCTTCGGCGGTGTGGCTTTCAGCATGCCGGCACAACCTTGCCCGATGCAGAGCGCCGATCATCAGGGCCATGCAATGGTCGATGCTCCGTGCTGCGAGCAAATGGACACGTCTGATGGGGTGGCCAATAAGTCCCCCTGCAAATCCGGCCAGGAATGCAAGACCGGAGGACTTCTCCAGACCACCGTGATCAAGAGCATATCCCCTCTCCCCTCACGCCCCGAGATATTGCTGACCCAGTCGGTGATTAAGCGAGAGCCCGCAGGACTCTGGCGCCCTCCTCGTTTCGTCTAATGCCGTGATCATCCCGCGCCTTACAGTCAGGCGCATCGTCGCGACCACGTTTCGTAGCTGCGACCTCGATCAATCGCATTGGAGGCGAAAGCATGTCCGCTTTCCTTTTTCCACGCCGTGGCTATCTCGGCGTGTTGGCTGCCGCATTCTGGGCAGCTCCCTGGCTTGCCGCGCAGGCACAGCCCCTAACCTTCGAACGAGCCCAAGCTCTGGCCGAACAGAGTGCCCCTGAGAACCTCGCGCACCAGGCGCAGGTGGCATCGGCACAGCAGGCTGTAGGGCCCGCAGACGCCTTGCCCGATCCCAAGCTGATTCTAGGCATCGACAACCTGCCGATCGAAGGCCCTGACCGTTACACACTTAATCGTGACTCCATGACCATGCGCCGCATTGGACTCATGCAGGAGGTACCAAACGGCGACAAGCGTCTGGCCCGTCGCCAACTGGCCGAAGCCTCCATGACGCGGGCCGAGGCCGAGCAGCATGCCATGCAGTTGGAAATCAAGCGCCAGACGGCAGTGAGCTGGCTGGACGTGTACTACGCCGAACGCAGTGTTGGCCTCTTCGATCAACTGGACCGTCAGATCGAGATGCTCCGCTCGACCGTGCAATCGCTAATTGCCGGCGGTAGTGCTCAGCCTGGCGAGCTGTTGCAGGCCGACCAGGAAGCTTTGGCGTTACAAGATCGGCGAGATGAACTGAATCGCGATGTGGCAGTAGCTCGTGCCAAGCTGCGCCGCTGGATAGGCAACGAGGCTGACCAGCCTTTGCAAGGAGGTGTTCCCAATCTGAACCTGGTGGCACCGCACCTGCAGCAACGCATTGCCTCACACCCTGAGTTGCGCGCTGCCTCCGCCCGAGTCGGCGAGGCTAGCGCCGAGCTGAACGAGGCCATCGCCGAGAAGACCCCCGACTGGGGTGTTGAGTTTGCCTACAACAATCGCGACAACCAGTTCGGCGATATGGTGATGGTGCAATTCACGTTCGACCTGCCGTTGTTCGTAGGCACACGTCAGGGGCCCAAGATCAACGCCAGACAACAAAGCGTGTCGCAGATGGAAGCCGAGCAGGAAGCATTACTGCGCGCCCATCAGGCTGAGCTGGAAGGCGGTATTGCCGAGCTTGAGCAACTGCGCAGGACCTTGTCACGCACCGAAAAAACCTTGATCCCGCTTGCAAGCAAACGTGCCGATCTCGAACTGGCCGCCTACCAAGCCGGTAACAGCCAGCTCACATCCGTTATTACTGCCCAGCGCGACCTGATTGAGGCGCAGCTGCGGCAGATTGAACAGCAGCGCAAGTTGAGCCAGCTCTCCGCAAGCCTGTACTACGCCTATGTGGAGGGCCTGAAATGAAGATATCGACATTTGGTTTTGCGGTCGCCGTGCTGACCGTGGGCATTGGCGCGGCGGGCGGTGGCTACTGGCTGGCCCAGCGGCAAGCCAAACACGAGCTACTGCCTAGCTCCGCACCGACGGACGAGCGCAAGGTGCTCTATTGGTACGACCCTATGCAGCCTGAGCAGCGCTTCGATAAACCGGGCAAGTCACCTTTCATGGATATGGAACTTGTCCCTAAATACGCAGGATCCGAGCAGGATCCGTCTGTCCTGAGCATCCCCGCTCAAGCCGTGCAGAACCTCGGAATGCGAACCTCGATGGTGATCCGAGGTGTACTGCCCTCGGATATCGAGGCGGTGGGTTCCCTGGCCTATAACCAGCGAGAAGTGGCGAACCTCCAGGCCCGCGCCGGCGGATTCGTCGAGCGGGTTTACGGTCGCGCCCCGGGCGATGTGCTGCCTGCCGGAGCCCCCCTGGTCGACCTGCTGATTCCCGAATGGTCCGCCGCGCAGTTGGAGTTCCTGGCGGTACTGCGTACCGCTGACACTCGCTTGATAAGTGCGGCCCAAGAGCGCCTGCGCCTGCTTGGCATGCCTCAAACGTTGATCGAGCAGGTCCGCCGCAGCGGCAAACCACGGGCGGTGCAAACCCTCACCACACCTATCAGCGGCGAGCTCCAAGCCTTGCAGGTACGCGCCGGGATGACCGTCGAAGCCGGGCAGGATCTGGCGTTGATTAACGGGCTATCCAGTGTCTGGCTCGATGCGGCGATACCCGAGGCCATGGCCGGAAGTATCCAGGTCGGGGACGAGATCCGCGCCAACCTGACGGCCTTTCCTGATCGACCGCTGCTGGGCCGCGTCATAGCCTTGCTGCCGAGTGCCGATCCGCAAACACGCACGCTCACGGTACGCAGCGAGCTACCCAACCCTGCCGGTAAGTTGCGCCCCGGCATGTTCGCCGCCGTACGCCTGAACAGTGCCGTCGAACAATCCACGCTTCTTGTGCCGAGTGAAGCCGTGATTCGCACCGGGAAGCGTGCGTTGGTGATGCTGGTAGAAGGCGATGGGCGCTACCGCCCCCTGGAAATAACCTTGGGCCGCGAGGCTGATGGGCGTCTGGAGGTGTTGTCCGGTCTTGAGGAGGGTCAGGCGGTCGTTACCTCCGGCCAGTTCCTCATCGATTCGGAGGCCAGCCTACAGGGTGTCATGGCCAGCCATGCCGAGCAGGACAATAAGAAGGAACTACATGAGGCCCATGGTGTGATTCGTGCTCTGGACGCGGAGTCAGTCACCCTGGAGCACGGGCCCTTCGAGAGCCTGAATATGCCAGGTATGACCATGGCTTTTCCATTGGTCAGCTCAGAAGTAGCTGTGGGACTTAAGCCAGGAGATCACGTACGTATCGGCGCCCGCCAGAAAAACTCCGGCCTGATGATCGAGCAGCTCAGCAAGGAAGGAGACCAGCCATGATCGCACGCCTGATCCACTGGTCTATCGGCAATCGCTTTCTGGTGCTGCTGGCGACCCTGTTCATCACCGCCCTGGGCATCTGGTCGCTGCGCAACACGCCGTTGGATGCACTGCCGGATCTGTCCGACACCCAGGTCATCATCCGCACAAGCTTCCCCGGGCAGGCACCGCAGATTGTCGAGAACCAGGTGACCTACCCGCTGGCCACCACCATGCTCTCGGTGCCGGGGGCGAAGACAGTGCGCGGCTACTCGTTCTTCGGCGACTCCTTCGTTTATGTGCTGTTCGAGGACGATACCGACCTCTACTGGGCACGCTCGCGGGTGCTGGAGTACCTCAACCAGGCGCAGGAACGCCTGCCCGAGGGTGTTACCACCACCCTTGGGCCGGATGCCACCGGCGTGGGCTGGATCTACCAGTACGCCTTGGTCGACCGCAGCGGCCAGCATGATCTTGCCCAGCTGCGGGCACTGCAGGACTGGTTCCTTAAGTACGAACTCAAGAGCCTGCCCAACGTAGCCGAAGTGGCCACCCTCGGCGGCATGGTCAAGCAATACCAAGTGCTGCTCGATCCCCAGAAGCTGGTGGCTTATGGGGTAACTCAGCAGGAGGTCGAAGCGGCGCTGAAGAGCGCCAATCAGGAAACCGGCGGCGCCATCCTGGAGCTGGCGGAGCGCGAGTACATGGTGCGGGCCTCGGGCTATTTAGAGAGCCTGGATGATTTTCGCAATGTGCCGCTGCGGGCTTCGGCAAGCGGAATTCCGGTGCTGCTAGGCCAGGTGGCCACCATTCAACTGGGGCCAGAGATGCGTCGCGGTATCGCCGAATTGGACGGCCAGGGTGAAGTGGTCGGTGGCGTGGTCATCCTGCGCTCCGGCAAGAATGCCCGGGACACCATCGCTGCCGTGAAGACCAAGCTGGACAGCCTGAAAGCCAGCCTGCCCACCGGCGTCGAAGTGGTCACTACCTATGACCGTTCGCAACTGATCGACCGTGCCATCGACAACCTCAGCTACAAGCTGCTGGAAGAGTTCGTGGTGGTTGCCTTGGTTTGCCTGATCTTTCTCTGGCACCTGCGTTCGTCGCTGGTGGCGATCATCACCCTGCCCCTGGGCATCCTGATGGCCTTCATCGTCATGCGCTACCAGGGCGTCAATGCCAACATCATGTCGCTCGGCGGGATCGCCATCGCCATCGGCGCCATGGTCGATGCCGCCGTGGTGATGATCGAGAACGCGCACAAGCACATCGAGGCCTGGAAGGCTCGGCACCCCAATGAGCCGCTCCAAGGCGAGGCGCACTGGCGAGTGATCGGCGAAGCCGCAGCCGAAGTCGGGCCGGCACTCTTCTTCAGCCTGCTGATCATCACCCTATCGTTCCTCCCGGTATTTACCCTGGAGGCCCAGGAAGGGCGCCTGTTCGGCCCTCTGGCCTTCACCAAGACCTATGCCATGGCCGCCGCCGCCGGCCTCTCGGTCACCCTGGTACCGGTGCTGATGGGCTACTGGATTCGTGGGCATATCCCCAGCGAACAGCAAAACCCCTTGAACCGCTGGCTGATCGGCGCATACCGGCCGGTGCTGGAGTGGGTGCTGGCCTGGCCCAAGGTGACCTTGGCGCTGGCCGTGCTGGTCTTTGTGTCCAGTCTGTGGCCCCTCAGCAGACTCGGAGGAGAGTTCCTGCCGCCCATGGACGAAGGCGATCTGTTGTACATGCCTTCGGCCCTGCCCGGCTTGCCGGCGAGCAAGGCAACCCAGCTGCTGCAGCAAACCAACCGCATGATCCTCACGGTGCCGGAGGTGGCCCGGGTATTCGGCAAAGCCGGGCGAGCGGAGACAGCCACCGATCCGGCGCCGCTGGAAATGTTCGAGACCACCGTGCAGTTCAAGCCGCGCGAGCAATGGCGCGCGGGTATGACGCCGGAGAAGCTGATTGAGGAGCTGGATCGTGCGGTGAAAGTCCCAGGGCTGTCCAACATCTGGGTGCCGCCAATTCGCAACCGCATCGACATGCTGGCCACGGGGATCAAGAGCCCCATCGGCGTGAAGGTCTCCGGAACCTCCCTGGTCGATATCGAGCGCATTACTCGCGATATCGAGGTGGTGGCCAAAGATGTACCTGGGGTGAGCTCAGCGCTGGCAGAGCGCCTCACCGGCGGACGCTATGTGGATATCCAGATCGATCGCCTGGCCGCGGCACGCTACGGCCTGAGCATTGCCGACGTACAAGCGGTGGTATCGGGTGCCATTGGCGGCAGCAATATCGGCGAGACGGTCGAAGGATTGGCCCGCTTTCCGATTAACCTGCGCTATCCCAAGGAGTGGCGGGACAGTCCCCAGGCGCTAAGGCGTATGCCGATCCTCACCCCTGCCGGCCAGCAGATCACCTTGGGCACCGTCGCACAGGTTAGCCTGACCGAAGGGCCACCGATGCTGCGCAGCGAGAACGGGCGCCTGTCCGGCTGGGTCTATGTCGATGTCCGTGGGCGCGACCTGGCATCGACCGTGCGTGAGCTGCAGCAACGCGTAGCTGAGCGGGTAAAACTCGACGCTGGCATGACCGTTTCTTACTCCGGTCAGTTCGAGTACCTGGAGCGCGCCAATGCGCGGTTGTCCTGGGTGGTGCCGGCGACCTTGTTGATTATCTTCGTGCTGCTCTACCTGACCTTCAGCCGCTTCAGCGAGGCCCTGCTGATCATGGCCACCCTGCCCTTCGCCCTGTCGGGGGGCATCTGGCTGCTCTATTGGTTCGGCTTCAACTTGTCGGTGGCCACTGGGGTCGGCTTCATTGCCCTGGCCGGCGTCTCAGCCGAGTTCGGGGTGATCATGCTCTTGTATCTGAGGAACGCCTGGCATGCTCGGCTGGACTCTGGACGCAGCGGTGATCCGGCCCTGCTTGAGGCCATTCGTGAGGGCGCGGTGCTGCGCGTGAGGCCTAAGGTGATGACGGTGGCCGTGATCATCGCCGGCCTGCTGCCGATCCTCTGGGGCGGCGGTGCCGGTTCCGAAGTGATGAAGCGCATCGCCGCGCCCATGGTCGGCGGCATGATTACCGCGCCGCTGATGTCCATGCTGGTTTTGCCGGCCGCCTACTGGCTGATGCGAAGGCAGCGTACACAGAAGGTTCGCGCACCACAGGAGATATAGCTTTACAAACCCGGGCAAGCCACGCGCCAAGCTGACTCGCCCGGGTAACGCGGCAGGAAGCATTACGGCGATGTAACTTTGACTTCATTTTTATGACAGGTTGAGCGGATATATTTTAATCACCACCTTGAAGGAGTGATTAAATATGAAAAGCCTCAAAGTTATTGCAGCCCTTGCCGTTATGGTTGTTTCCTCTGCCGCTCTGGCAGAAGGCGGCGCTGATCGTGTTTATGGTCGGATGATTCAGGCCAATGAGCAGGCCATGCAAGAGTATGCTGCCGCTAACGGAAAGAATCCGCCTGAAGTTATTCATTACCGCTACGGCATGAAGCTCGATATCGCCAGGGTCGTGGCCATTACCTCAACGGACTCTAGCTGCAATGTGATGCCAGCCCAGATGACCTACGAGGACTCCAACGGCGATCTGAATATTCTTGAATACCGTGCAGTCGGAACAGGTTGCCGGAACCAAAACTAATAAATGACATCGCGCTGACTGAAAAGTAATTTTCAAGTCACCCTGACGTTATTTGGCATGTGGAAATATGGCCAAGGCGCGCCTGGTTATGCCCGGCGCGCTTGGCACATATATGAGACCACACAATGACAACTGCCAATAACATCAGGAGCATTTATGAATAACAGAACCCTGTTAGGACTTTCTCTACTCGCTCTGAGCATCAGTACCGGGCAAGCTGCAATGGCCGCCGGCGAGAAAGGCGAGGGATTTATCGAAGGCAGCAGCCTGACCATTCTCAATCGAAATCTCTACTTCAACCGCGATTTCCGTAAAGGCCAGTCCAGCAGCTCGGGTAATGGCTATTCGGAAGAGTGGGCGCATGGCGTGATAGGCAGATTCGAGTCTGGTTTCACCGAGGGCACCATAGGCTTTGGTGTCGATGCCTTTGCCATGCTAGGGCTCAAGCTTGACACCGGCGACGGCCGTTCTGGAGCAGGCGGCTCAGTCGACGTGATGCCTTACAACAGCCTCGGGCAGGCTGAGGACAACTACTCCAAACTGGGGGGCGCGGTGAAAACTCGGTTCATGGATACCGAGATCAAGGTAGGCGACGTCTTTCCCGTCAGCCCGGTCGTCCAATACGGTGATGCACGGCTTTTACCGGAGAGTTTCCGAGGTGTCACCGTGGTCAACAGCAGCGTGGAAGGACTGTCGCTTCAGGGCGGTCGCCTCCACTCGATGAGCCAACCCAATACCAGCAGCATGCGCGACGGCTTCGCTACCTTCTACGCGGGCGAAGTGGACTCGCCATGGATCGCCTATTTCGGTGGTGATTACACGCTTAATGACAACGTCGGCTTTAGTCTCTACACCAGCCGCCTCAAGGATGCCTGGAATCAATATTACGCGGGCACCACGCTGAGCTACCCGCTTGCGGACGATGTCGCCTTGATCGGCGGGCTGAACTACTACAAGGCGGTCGATGAAGGGAGGCAGCTCCTCGGGAGCTTCGATAACAACATCTGGAGCGGCAAGGTCGGCATCCAATTCGGCGCTCATACAGTGCTGGTGGGTCTCCAGCGCAACAATGGCGATGATGACTTCGACTACTTGCGCCAATCGGACTCCATCTACCTCGACAACTCCATCCAGTACAGCGACTTCAACTCGCCGAAGGAGAAGTCATGGCAAGTGCGCTATGACCTGGATATGGAGCCTTTCGGTGTGCCTGGGTTGAGCTTCATGACTCGATATGCCCAAGGCTGGGATGCCGACTACAGCAACGCCAACGAAGTCTATATGCGCCGTGATGACAACGGCGATCCGTTGACCAACCAGAAGCGCTGGGAGCGGGACATCGAGGCCAAGTACGTTCTGCAGTCTGGGTCGTTGAAGGACATGTCCTTTCGCATTCGACAAGCCACGACTCGCGCCACCGACTTCGAGTCGGATCTGGATGAGTTCCGCTTCATTGTCGAATACCCGCTGGAAGTTCTCTAACCTCGGTGCGCGAGCGGGTTGATTGCCCGCTCGCGCCGTGGTCCTGCTGTCCCCTCGTAGTGCTCCTTTGGTTTGGAGACAGCCCTTGGCGCCCTCGGGCGCCTTTTTTACTTAGGTTAAAGGATGTATGAAAAAGAATCGGCCACTCTAGACGCAAGCAGCCGTGCGGGCAGGCAGTACTACTGGGTGGGATATTCTGCAACGACCTGATCAGAACCCGTCTTGGTCAAGCCAATGACCTGGTAGGCATGCTGTACGCCATCGACTTCCATGCCGGGGGAGCCCGCCGGCATCCCGGGAACAGCGATGCCCAGCAGATCATCGCGCTTAGTGAGTTCGATGACCTGAGCCGCCGGCACATGACCTTCGACGAACTTGCCGTCAATCACCGCGGTGTGGCAAGACGCTAACCGTGGCGCGACGCCCAGTCTTTGCTTCACTGCTGTCATGTTGCTTTCAACATGGTCGACGACTTTGAAGCCATTCGCTTCGAGGTGTGAAATCCACTTCTTGCAACATCCGCAATTGGCATCACGATGGACATCAATCGTCAGGGCATCAGCTGCTTGAACCGCAGACGTGACGGAGAGAGCGGCCAGTAAGGCCAGATATTTAGCTTTCATGTACGTGCTCTTTGCCATCGGCGTGGGTGTGGGTCTTGGGCGAGGCGTTCGGAGCCTGCTCGGCGTGATGATCACCTCCGTTGGACGACGCCTCATCTCCAGCATGGTGGTCATCGCCACTCATATCCGAATGGTGACCTGCCTTAGGTGCGGAGCCACCCTCGCTATCCGTAGCCGCGGCATCGTGATGACCAGGCTCTCCAGCATCACCTGATCCATGATGGTCATCGCCACCGCCACTATTGTCATGATGGCCAGGCTTGTTGTCGCCGTGCTGTCCTTCATGGTTATGCATCTGCGTTTCCCCACCACCGTGCTGATGGCCGCCACTGGATGCGACGAGTGTTTGGTATTGCTTGGCATCCATCGTCGGCAGTTGGTCAAGGAAGGCAACCATGCCCCAGATGTACTCATCGCCCATGCTCTTGCCCCACGCAGGCATACCCGTTGCCTTGATGCCATGCTTGATCACCCAGAACGCTGCTGACGGATTGCCATCGACACCGATCTTGGCGAGGTTGGGGGGCGCAGGATAAAGCGATTGGCTTAGCTCGGTCTCCGCCACACCTGGCGCCAAATGACAGCCGATACACATGGAGTTGTAGTTGCCCGCACCGGCGCGAATAAGAGCTTGATCATCCAGGTTGGGAACCTCGATGTCCCGCGAACGGACTTCGATAGAGCGGTCACGGGCCATCGTGAGAAACGCATGCACTGCAGGAAAATGGGGATCGTCGGCCCCCACGTTGACCACGCCAAAGTAGGCGCCGGCCAGGACAGCTGTGCTACCGACCACGCCGGCCGCCACCAAAGTTTTAATTGTTCTTTTCATGTCAGGTTCTCAAAACCACATCCGGATACCGGCGACAAAACGCGCCTCGTCTACATCACCGCCCTCGTCGCGCACCATGTCTGCCGTGTTGCCATAGGAGCGGCTCCAGGAAACCCCGATATAGGGGGCAAACTGCCTGACAATCTCGTAACGCAGACGCAAGCCGAGCTCGGTATTTGCCAACCCAGACCCCACACCTCGCTCAGGATCGTTCTTGCCGTAGAAGTTCATTTCGGCAGTTGGCTGGAGAATCAGCCGGTTGGTCAGCAGAATGTCGTACTCGCCCTCCAGTCGGGCAGCAGTTTGGCCATTCTCGCCGACGAAGGCCGTGGCTTCGGCCTCAAAGGCGTAAAGCGCCATGCCCTGGATACCGAAGGCGGCCCAAGTCTGCGGCGACTCCGGTTTGAAGTCCTGGCGGACGCCCGCGACGACATCCCACCAAGGGCCGATCGAGCGGCCGTACAGCAGCTGTAATTCAGCGTCCTCGGTAACGCCGTTGGTACGCTCGCCTTCGGAGCGGAACCAGACCCGGTTGATATCACCGCCTACCCAGCCCGACGCATCCCAGGCCAGGGTGCTGCCCTCATCTGCATCCTGGTATTCGAGCTGATCGAGCAAGAAAAAGCTGTTGATGGCGCTGTCGTGCACCTTATGGCCAGGTAGAGGCGGAAAAGCCGCTTGGCGATCAGCATCCGTCAGAACGGGTATCGGCGTACGGCTGGTGGTTCTTGGAGCTTCAGTGGAGCCATGGTTCATCTTTGAATGATCCATGCCGTCCATCTGCCCTTGCATGGCGCCATGGTTCATCTTGCTGTGGTCCATGACTGGAGCCTTATCTTGGCTCTGGCTGTGGCCCATCTGGCTATGATCCATGCTGCCCGAAGCACCCTGCATGGCACCATGGTCCATCTTGCTGTGATCCATGCCCTCCATCGGCGCTTTGGTAGCGCTGTGGTTCATCTGGCTATGGTCCATCGACATGGCGCCGTGCCCCATTGCCGAATGATCCATTTCTTCCGCAGCCAAGGTAACGCCGCCGCTGAACGTACTCAGCGACACAGCCAGCGCCAAGAGAGATGGACGTGAAAACTTAGTGGTCATGGTTCGAACCTGCTTCGGCTTCGGTGCCGCCATGCTTATCCATCATGTTTTCGTGATTCATGCTGTCATGCTTCATGTCTCCGTGATCCATGGCGCCATGATCCATCTGCTGGCCAGCCGCCTTATCCTTCGACTGATCTGCATGCTTGCCACTGGCGGTCTTGGGCGCAGCCGACTCGGCAGCATGTTGTTCGTGCTCACTGTGCCCCTCACCTGCCAACGAAACCGGTGCGTGCAGGGCAGCCAATAAGCTAAACATGACTGCGCTGCCAGTCAGGGCATTTCGCTTCATAAAAGTGCTCATCAGAAATCTCCTTTACTCATCCACACGAACTTCACGGAACATGCCCATTTCCATGTGGAGCAGCAGGTGGCAGTGGTAGGCCCATCGCCCCAACGCATCGGCAGTCACTCGATAGCTGCGCTTGGAACCTGGCGGCATGTCGATGGTGTGTTTTCGCACCAAGAAATTGCCGTTCGCATCCTCCAGGTCGCTCCACATGCCATGAAGATGGATCGGATGAGTCATCATGGTGTCGTTGACCAGCGTGATGCGAACACGCTCGCCGTACTTGAGGCGCAGAGGCTCGGCGTCAGAGAACTTGATGCCATCGAAGGACCAGGAGAATTTCTCCATGTGCCCGGTAAGGTGCAGCTCGATGGTGCGACTTGGTTCGCGACCATCCGGGTCGAGGAAGGTGCTGCGCAGGTCAGAGTACGTAAGGACGCGTCGGCCGTTGTCTCGCAAACCAATACCTGGGTCGTCCAACTTGTGCGTCGGTGTCATGGTCTGCATATCGACCAGCGGGTTGTTGGTCTCTGAGGCTGGGTGTGCCTGCATCGCACCTGCCATGCCTGCCATGCCTGCCATGCCCGAATGATCCATTCCAGCCATCTGGCTGTGATCCATGCCGGCCATGCCACCCTGCATGCTCCCATGATCCATGCCCGCCATACTGCCGTGGTCCATTCCGGCCATGTTCCCGTGATCCATACCGCCCATGCTGCCGTGATCCATACCCATGTCGCCCATGGCAATCAGCGGACGCGGGTCGGGGCTGGGTACCGGTGCACTCAACCCCTCCTGTACAGCAAGGGTGCCGCGCGCATAGCCAGTGCGATCCATGGATTGTGCAAACACGGTATACGCCTGTTCGCTGTCTGGTTCGACGATCACGTCGTAGGTCTCGGCCACGGCGATACGGAACTCGTCGACGCTGACCGGTTTGACGTGCAGACCATCGGCCGCAACCACAGTCATCTTCAGGCCCGGGATGCGCACATCGAAATAGGTCATCGCCGAGGCGTTGATGAAGCGCAGGCGGATCTTTTCGCCTGGTTTGAATATGCCGGTCCAGTTGCCATTGGGTGCCTGGCCATTCATCAGGTAGGTGTAGGTGTAGCCACTGACGTCAGCGAGATCCGTCGGGCTCATCTTCATCTCGGCCCACATCTTGCGATCGGCTACGGCGGCGGACCAACCCATCTCGCTTACGTCATCGATGAAGTCACCAACGGTGCGTTTGTGCTGGTTGTAGTAGTCCGACTGTTTCTTGAGCTTGGCCAGTACCCGCGTTGGATTTTCATCCGTCCAGTCGCTCAGCAACACGACGTAATCACGGTCGTAACTGAAGGGCTCGGGCTCCTTGGCATCGATGACCAGCGCGCCGTATACGCCGACCTGCTCCTGCAGCCCCGAGTGACTGTGATACCAGTAGGTACCGTTCTGGTTGACCTTGAACTTGTACTCATACATGCCGTCAGGGGCGATGCCATGGAAGCTCAGGCCAGGAACACCATCCATGTTCGCCGGCAGGATGATGCCGTGCCAATGGATGGAGGTGTCCTCCTTGAGGCGGTTGCGCACGCGCAATGTGACGGTATCGCCTTCGCGCCAACGAAGAATCGGCCCAGGGAGCGAGCCGTTGATGGTCATGGCCGTGCGCGCTGCGCCGGTGATGTTCACCGGGGTTTCACCGATGAATAGGTCGAATTCGTTACCAGTCAGTACGTTGGGCTGGCCGGGGCTGTTCACCGCCCAGACCGGCGTGCGCCACATGCCCATGCCGCCGAGAATACCGGCGGCGGCGAGGCCTTTGACGAAAGTACGTCTTGTGGTTTTGCTTTGCATGCCGTTATGTCCAATCCGTCAGATGAGCCGGTGATATGCATCCGGTCTCGGGTTCATGGCTGCTTCAATGTCGGGGATTTACCCCTCAACTTTCCACGTCGGTGCATTGCACAAGCCTTACCGACGATGAGCAGTATGAAACTGCCATATCCCAACCATCCGGGTGATTACATTTCTGTAAGGTAGATGACTTCAGCAGTTGGTGTGCTCTGCTTGCTCGGTTGGACTGCTGGCTACAGGAGCCTCAACTTTCTGCTGCTGGGCCACCCGGTAGGCCTCCAGAGACGTCTGGCGTGCCTGCTCCATGCGCGCGAAGGTTCGGTCAGCACCACCTTCAGCCATTGCCAAGCTGGAGATGCTCAGAGCAGTAACTACAAGCAGAGCTTTGATCGATTTCATTTTGGGTATTCCTCGTAAGTTAAGTGGTCCCTGCAACTGCAGAGGCCGAGCTTTAGGCTCGATGTCACGTTAACTAAGAGGGCCTGTCAGCAACCTGAGCCGAACATTACAGTTCTGTCAGTTTGCTATTTCTTTCTTGTAGCCCATCCAGAAGGCTCGGTACTGTCTTTCATGCCCTCATAAAGCCTTGCGAATTTCTTGAGAGGGCATGCTCGGCAGCGATGCCTAAGCTACTCAGGGTCATTCGCACCCGCGGATAAGACCACCAACAATTAAGAGAGATTGTCACTATGTCGAATAAATCCAACGTCGCTACCGGTGCCGCTCTGGCTCTCGTGGCCGCCAGCCTGTTTGCTACCCTGCCTGTCCAGGCCGCCCAGGACACCAAAGCAGCTGAAGTGAAGTGCTTCGGGATCAATGGTTGCAAAGGGCAGAACGACTGCATGACCGCGAAAAACGACTGCAAAGGCCAAGGCGAATGCAAAGGCCAAGGGTTCAAGTTGATGACCCAGACCAAATGTGACGAAGCCGGTGGCAAAACCAGCGAATAAGGCGGTTCAGGGGAGTGCATGCCACTCCCCTGCTGGAGTCTCGAATGAGTAAGCGCAAAACTCTGGGTTTCGGTCTTGGCCTTCGTAACGAGTATTACCGGCAGATCCTGGAGGAACGGCCTGCGGTCGACTGGTTCGAGATCATTTCCGAGAATTACCTGGTGGAGGGCGGCAAGGCTCTCTACTTCCTTGATGCGATCGGCGAGCACTACCCCCTGGTGATGCACGGAGTATCTCTTTCGATTGGCGGCTCACATGCCTTGGACATAGACTACCTACGACAGCTCAAGCAGCTGGCGGATCGGGTGCAGCCTCAGTGGGTGTCTGATCACCTGTGCTGGAGTCGAGGCAACGCCCATCAACTTCACGATCTGCTACCGCTGCCGTTTACCCAGGAGAGCCTGCTGCATGTCGCGGCCCGGGTGCGCTTGGTGCAGGATGTTTTGGAACGTCCCATCGTGCTGGAGAACGTTTCCTCCTACGTGCAGTGGACAACATCCAGCATGAGCGAGTCTCAGTTCCTCTCGGAGCTCAGTTACCTGACCGGGTGCGAGCTGCTTCTCGACGTGAACAACGTCTACGTCAGTTCGCGCAACCAGGGTTTCGACTCTTGGCAGTTCATCATGGAATTGCCGCACGAGCGGATTCGGCAAATTCACCTGGCCGGGCACAGCGATTACGGGCAGTACCTCATCGACACCCATGACCAGCCCATCGCTGATCCGGTTTGGTCTCTCTACAGCAAGACTTTGAGCTACTTGGGCCCGACATCGACCTTGATCGAGCGGGATGACCAGTTTCCGCCGCTGGAAGAGCTGTTGTCCGAATTAGCACATGCCCGTGCTATCGCCAAATCTGTGATATCGGGGGCCACCCCTTGAGCCTGATCGCCCTACAGACTGCATTTGAAACTTACCTGACAGGTGACAGTGCCCTGCCCTCCAACGAGCTTTTGGAGCAGATCCGAGGTAGCACAGCGCTGAGTGCTCTCGAAGGCCTGCAGATCTACCACAACGCTTACCGTTCGCGCCTGCTTGCGGTCTTGCGAGAAGACTTCCCTGCCCTGCTTCACTGGATCGGCAACGAATCATTCGAGCAGCTCGCACTGGCCTACTTGGCCGCCTGGCCACCACGACATTTCAGCATTCGCTGGCTGGGCGAGAAGCTGCCCGAGTTCATTAGCAGCTACGTCGAAGAACCCCAACTATCGCCGATGCGCGAACTCGCGGAACTGGAATGGGCCTTTACACTGGCCTTCGACGCTCAGGATGTCGAAGCGCTTTCGCTGGAGAACATGAGTGATTTTTCGGCTGAAGACTGGATTTCACTCAGGGTTTCCCTGACTGCATCTGCCCGGTGGTTGCAGCTGCAGTACAACACGCTGGAGTTGTGGAAAGCCGCCAAGTCCGGCAGCTTGCTGCCTGATATTACCCGCCTGCCAACGAACCTAGCCTGTCTTGTTTGGCGTCATGAACTCGTCTGCCAGTACCGGAGCCTGGAGCCAGCGGAGGCTTCGGCATTGCAGTTTCTCATCGAGGGCGGATCGTTCGCTGAACTCTGCGAGTCGTTGAGCGCCACGCATGGCGAGCAAGCTCCCTTGCAAGCCGCGACCTGGTTGAAGTTGTGGGTCAACGACGGTTTGCTAAAGCGCGGCCAGCTAGTACACGAATGACCCGGAACCTTTAGGCTAGCGCTCTCTCTTTGGCCACTCCGAGCGCTTCTATGACTCACCGCATCATTCATTTCAAACAGTAAGCCTTGCTTGACCCGGAGACCTATCAGGCAATGCTGGCCGACGGCGTTGGTCACTGGGAGCGGCTTGCAGGAGAAGTCGTCGGCATAGAAGACGAAAAAGCCACGAGTTCGCTGCATTGAAAAGCCTGTTCAAGCGCAAGCGGTACTCCTATGACACGCTGGAAATGCGCGAGCCAGGCGATCACTCAAACTGGCTTCGCGGCCGAGATGGTTCAGAAGGTATGACCAACGAGGTCACCAGTATCCCAGGGCTAAAAGAGCTCTCAGAACTGGAGATTTAGTGGGATAGCAGGTCAGCGCTCAAGCGCTGACCTGGGCCGAATAGCCAAGCTCCTGGATGAGTTCGCGGATCGATTCGGCACTTTCTGTGCTCTCAACGGTGACCTTGCCGGCCGCTCGATCCACTTCTACTCGTGCATCCTGATCCAGAGCTTGAATGGCCTTCGTGATTTTGCTCACGCAACTGCCACAGCCCATCCCCGCAACACTCAGACTAAACATGTCTTTCACCTCATTTCGTCCGCGGCTCAAGTTACCGCACGGACAGCATCGACCTTGACACGGTGGCAAGGTCAAGCCCGTAAGCGCTACAAAAGGATCAGCCGTTTACCACGGGCGTAAGGATGGGGGTTGGTGAACACACCACGACATGCCTTGCGCCCCTCGTCAGTGCGACGTATAGATTCTGGGGGGTCATAAGCTCAGGATGCAGGACAACCGAGACATCCGCCTCCAGCCCCTTGAGAAGTAATGTGCTGCCTACAGAGCGTCTTGCGATCGGTCGGGCAAGGTGTCTATTGCGCTCTCGCGCTTGAATGGCTGCACTCAGAAAGTCGGCAGCACCTCCCACCACCGCTTGCATTGCAGACCGGCAGCAGTACAGAACCTCCGGTCGGTATACACGTGCCCCGTGCTGCTCAGCGAGCGTATCGATCACACGGAGCGCTTGCCCCAATGTTGGCGCTGCTACGAAATCGATCGCCGCAGCCTCGGCCGCGGTCGGAGGCGTTCGGGCCCTTCCTGCACGCAGCGACTCCACGCGCGTTCGCAGGTTTGCTGCACCTACCCCCGTCATTACGCTGGAAGCAAACTCCACAAGTTGTGCCAGAGCATTGGCACCCTGCAAGTCAAAGTTCCTGGCGAAGTTGACGAGATCTCTCAGGTCGACGGCTTCTACGGCCATGGCACCGGGTGTCTGGCTCGTGAGCTGATGGCGACCTTGCACGTTGATGGAGTCCCCGATGATGAGGACGCTACCCTGAGCGTTGGGAGCTTCGGTTCTCGCGGCCACCAGTCGCTGCTGAACTTCGGTTCCGGCGTTTAGCTGCACCCAACGCACTTCTGCTGGAGCCGTGCGCAGATCCACCGGCTGACCAGCTTGAAGTTGTTGCCTTATGGCGAGCAGCCACTGCCCGAGGTTCTCAGCTCCAGCCAGCCGCCAGCGCCACGGTATCCTCAACTCTCCCGCTGCGGGAAACAGGGGTTGCACCTCATTCGCCCAATGCACCAGTCGATTGCCACGGAAGCTGAATATGGCTTGCATCGGGTCACCGAGCACGCAGGTCGGAAGCACCTGGGCCAAACCAGACACGATGGCGTGCTGGACGACGTTGCAGTCTTGGTACTCGTCGACAAGCAACCGTGCATAGGTGGCGCGAAGGGGCTGAGCGAGGTGACCGGCCTGCAACAACTGCATGGCGGCCTCCCGAATTGCCGGGTAGTCAGCATTGGGTTGATGCAGCTGTAGGATCTGCGGGTTATGGCCGCTTCGCGCTGGGAACTTAGCGATCAGGCGCATCGAGAATCCGTCAATGGTGGAGACTCGATATGCGGAGTTAGGAACACCGGCTCGTCTCAGGCGCGCCCGTAAGGCCGCAACGCCGGCGTTCGTATGTGTCAAGACGAGGATGGGTTTGCTCTGCGTATGCGCGATGAGCGTCTCGGCAATCAATTGCGTTTTTCCACAACCTGCGGGGGCCGTTATGGAGCCACGCTCGATAGCGAAAAGATCAATCTCAGGGGGCACTTGTAAACGTCCAGAGCTGATTCGTGACTGCCATGAAGCCCGGTTCGGCGTTCTGTAAAGACGGACCGACGATGTCCCTTGCAACCTCCTGATAGGTTGTCAGCGACTTGAACCAGCCGCTGTTGCGGATACGGGATGCGGTTCCCAGCAGCTCTCGTCTCTCAGGTGAGTACCCATCCACGAGTCGCTTGGCTCGGATATCGTTCAGCGTCACGCGGCCTTGGGACTTCGTCTGAATGTGTGCGTTCATCAGCTCTGCACCCACTATTGTTTCGGCTTTCGCCAGAAGTGCATCGAGTGCTTGCTCACTGAGATGGCGGAAGATCTCGTCCTCCAACGTGAGGCCTGGTCGCCATGTAAGAATTTGCCCGCCGGCGGCCAAGAATGCTTCAGCGAGCCCCGCGGTCGAAGGCTTGTCGGCATCTACAAAAACCATCACGCGGTAACCCAAGTTCAGAAGTGCTGTTCCCCGGATAAGACTGTTATCGGGGCTTCCCCCGCCGGCGTCCACATACGCGCCGCCATGGGCCAGGAATGAGGTAGCGCCAAGACTGACCCACCATTGGTCAAGGCCACGCGCGAAGCCAACCTCGCTGGCCCCCTCGCAAACGATGATGGATTTGGCGAGGAATGCTTCGGGGTCCTTCCGAAGGGTACTTTGTACCTCGTTGGCTTCCCCAGCTGGCATAACACTGTGGCGCTGAGGTGCTGACCGAACAACGAATAACTGGCTGCCGGACAGCTCGCGCAGCGCGACCGGCGAGTGCGTCGTCATGAACACTTGCAACGGAGCGGCAGCGTCCTTTGCACCCAGCGAGTCCAGGAATCGCATGAGCCGATGAGGTTCAAGCCCGTATTCCACCTCATCAACCAGGGCAATTGGCGCGGCGCTGGCCGCAGCCCTTTGAAGCCCTGCCACTAGCAAGCGTGACGAGCCCGTGCCAAGGGAGCGCAGCGGAATACCTGTTTCACTGTGCAGCGCGATCGCCCCCTCGCCAATCGACACAGAATGTGCGTCAAGGAGCGCCTGAGGCATAGCCCCGACCGAAACGCCAAGATGCTGTGCTGTGCGTTGCACGACCTCAAGCGTCTGGGTCAGATGTTCGGCTGCTTGATTACCAAAGTTCGCTCTTGCTTGCCTAGCGGCGCGCGCCAGTTCAGCACCAAGCTCGGCGCGCTCATCGGTAAGTCGATTGAGCACTGAGCCACGACTCCACGACAAGTTCGAACTCGCAAAGCTGCCGATACGGGCGGGTGCTAGTGCCGCTCGTTCCTTCCAGGGAAGAGTGCGTTCGAGTTGCTGCTGCTCCGCACGCTCAGAAAAAAGTGTCCAGGTAGGTTCCAAATCGGCACCAACTTGCAGGAGCAAGGTGATAACGGTCTCCAGCCCCGCTCGCGGTTCGTCTTCGACTTCTCCCGTTCCTGGATTGAATCCACGCAAGAACTCGCCGTAAACATCGATATCCATCAGCGATACCGGCAAATCGCCAAGCGTCACACTGATGGTGATGGGTGTTTCGACGTTCAGAGCGAAGAAGTCCATGTCGCCGAACGTGCCGCCCCGGCGGGCACCGACGCAAAGGTCAATCGCATCTAGAATGCTGGACTTTCCACTATCGCCAGGACCTATGAGGCAGTTAATTCCTGGGGCCGGCACCCAGTCGAGCGCCTGGATAGATCGGAAGTTGCTGATAATCAGTCTGCGAATGCGGGCCACGGAGAGTCCTCATGGGTTAACGACGACCAGTCTCCTACCCGCAGCGGCAACAGTCCATCGAACGTCACCTCGTCACTATGTGTTGCGACAGATAGGTCGGACCGGAAACTACCGTACGGCATTTTCCGGTCAGATGCGCTTCTGAATAATCACCTGGTCGGTGGTATGGAAGCCTATCCGATGTCCGTTGATTTCAACCTCAGAGCATTGAAGACCACCGACGCCGAGCTGACACTCATCGCCAGCGCAGCAATCAAGGGCGACAGAAGATGCCCCGTCAGCGGGTACAGCAGCCCCGCTGCTAGCGGGATTCCCATCGCGTTGTAGAGGAACGCAAAGGCGAGGTTCTGCCTCATGTTTTTCACGGTTGCCACTGACAGGGTGCGCGCTCGCAGGATGCCCATCAGATCTCCCTTGACCAGCGTCACTTGGGCGCTGTTCATCGCCACGTCGGTGCCCGTGCCCATAGCGATGCCTACGTCGGCCCTGGCCAAGGCCGGCGCATCGTTGATGCCGTCGCCCGCCATGGCAACACGCCGGCCATAGCTCTGCAGTTCGGCGACTAATTTCTCCTTGTCCTGCGGTTTCACCTCGCCATGCACCTCCTCGATGCCTAACTGCTTCGCCACGGCTCTTGCTGTGGTGAGGCCATCGCCAGTGGCCATGATGACCTTCACGTCAGCGTTCTGGAGTTGAGCAACAGCCTGTTGGGAGGTCGGTTTGATTGGATCGGAAACGGCCAGGAGACCCGCCAGGCGACCATCGACGGCCAGATAGATGATGCTGATGCCCTCCAGGCGCAGTTGCTCTGCACGGTTACGCAGCGGAGTAATATCGACGCCCGCCTCCTCCATCAACGCTGTGTTCCCAAGCTGCAGTTGATGGCCATCGACCTGTCCGCGTACACCAATACCTGAGCCAGATTCGAAGGTCTCCGGTTTCACCAGGGCAAGACCCTGTTCACGCGCATGATCGACAATGGCATGCGCCAGCGGATGCTCGCTGCCCTGGTCGAGACTAGCAGCCAGGCGCAGCACTTCATTGGAGTCGTAACCGCCTGTCCCTTCCGCACTATGAAATACGGGACGCCCCTCAGTCAGGGTTCCAGTCTTGTCGACGATGAGCGTGTCGATCTTGCATAGATTTTCGATGGCGCTGGCATCGCGGAACAACACACCGCTGCTAGCGGCCTTGCCAGTCGCAACCATGACGGACATCGGGGTTGCCAGACCCAGAGCGCAGGGACACGCAATGATTAGCACCGCCACCGCATTGATCAGGCCAAATACCCAGCCTGATTCCGGCCCTAATAGCCCCCAGCCGAAGAAGGTCAGAATCGCGATCAGGATCACCCCGACCACGAAATACCCTGCCACCGCATCAGCCATACGCTGCATGGGGGCCTTGGAACGTTGGGCTCTGGCCACCATCTGAACGATCTGCGACAGCATGGTCTCGGCACCGACCTTCTGCGCCTCCATCACCAGGCTGCCGTGGGTGTTCAGGGTGGCACCGATAAGGGCATCCCCTACCCGCTTGGTCACGGGTAACGGTTCTCCGGTAAGCATCGACTCGTCGACGGCGCTCTCCCCCTCTAGAACCGTACCGTCCACCGGGACTTTCTCTCCCGGCCGGACACGTAGGTGGTCGCCCTGATGGACATGTGTCAGCGGAATATCTTCTTCCTGGCCATCGGGCTTGATGCGACGCGCAGTCTTTGGTGCCAGCCTCAGCAGTGACTTGATGGCTGCCGAAGTCTGCGAGCGGGCCTTGAGTTCGAGCATTTGGCCCAACAGCGTGAGTGAGATAATCACCGCGGCTGCTTCAAAATAGACGCCGATACGTCCGTCCTGGGCAAAAGCCGCCGGAAACCACTGCGGAACCAAGGTAGCGGCCACGCTGTAGAGGTAGGCAGCGGCCGTTCCCAAACCGATCAGGGTCCACATGTTGGGGCTGCGGTGGCGGATGGAGTCAATGCCGCGGGTGAAGAATACCCAGCCACCCCATAGCGTCACGGGCGTCGCCAGAGCCAGCTCGACCCAGTTCTGGGTCGTGCCATGAAACAGTTGCAAGGAATGGCCGGCCATCGCCAATACGGTCACGATGACGGTCAACGGTAGGGTCCACCAGAACCGCAGCGAGAAGTCCTTCAGCTCTGGATTTTCCTCCTCTTCCAGCTCCGGGATGACAGGTTCCAGCGTCATCCCGCAGATCGGGCAGTTTCCGGGAGCCGGTTGACGGATTTCTGGATGCATCGGGCAGGTGTATTCAGCACCTACAGGTGTCGATGTGGGTGCTGGAGTCGCGTGCTGGTGATGCTCCCCATGAGACTGATGGCTCATGTACTGATGAGGATCTGCTTGGAATTTCTCTAGGCACTTCGCACTGCAGAAATGATAGGCCTTCCCTTCAAAGCTCTCGCGATAAGGGCCATCAGGTTTGACCTCCATGCCACACACCGGGTCGCGCTGGCTCTCGGAGTGGGCGTGCGAGTTATGTGAATGATCCTGGTCATGATGGCAGGAGGTCTTTTGCATGCGATCTATGTCCTTTCTTCGTCCTTGGAAACAGCGGTGCTGCTGGAGTGGGAGTGCCCGCCGTGATTGTGGCCAAACAGATGCATCAGCGGGCATAGCAGCAGGATGAGGTACGGCAGGGCCTGCGAAAGATGACCGTAATGCTCACGCGCTACATAGAAGATGCCGATTACGGCCAGCATGATCAGCGCAATGCCAATCTTGCTCTTCCAAAAAGGCGGCTCAGTGGTACTGGTGTGATGGGTATGGTCCACGACAATAGCCTCGTTTCAATGGCGGCCGGATCAGTATAGGTGTCTCAGACTGGACGGAGTTGGCGAGTATCAATAAGCGTCAGCGTACGGTCACCTTACCGACCATTCCCGACTGATAATGTCCTGGAATATTGCAGGCGAACTCCAGTTCGGTGGCGGCGGAGAAGGTCCAGATCAACTCTTCGCGTGCTCCAGGTTCGACAAGAACACTGTTGGGGTCATCGTGTTCCATACCGACCATCTTCATGCCGCCCATGGCATGGCCCATATTGCTCATGTCATGTGCACCTGTAGGGGACAGCGTGCCGTTCTGAAACATCGCGGCCATCTCTTTCTGGTGCGCGGCATGGGATGCCGCTTTGCCAAGATTGAATTCGTGTAGCAGTGCACCGTCATTTTTCAGGACGAAGCGAACTGTCTCGCCTGCTTTGATCTCCATTGCTTTGGGTTCGAAGAAGATGTCCCCCATCCGGACTTCGATGGTGCGATCTACTGCCTGACCGTCTCCCGGTTGCCCAATACTGTCTTTCTTGTGGCCCGGGCTGGCCAGCGCATTGGCAGCACTGAGCAGCAAGCCAAGGGTGGTGATTATGAAAGCGGGTCTGAGTTTCATGGTGTGCCTCTGAGGTGTTGAGGAGGGATGAGTCCCGATGCTAATGAGGTGCAGCTGGCGGTACGCTGACGTGAAAACTACATCGCAGTAAGGTTCGTCAGATCGGTGCTACCCAGCTCGCGGCCAACGGGTAGCACCGATGCCGGACTAACGCAGAGCAAACTCACCGACCATCCCCGCCTGGTAATGCCCAGGCAATGTACAGGCGAAGCTCAAACTGCCCGCCTTAGGGAAGGTCCACACGAACTCTTTGGTTGTGCCGGGCTCGACGAGAACCGCGTTCGGGTCGTCATGCTTGGCTTTGATGACTTCCGGATAGCCTGGAGGGTTGGAGTCTCCCATGCCATAACGCTCATGCCAGACAATGCGCTCGGCCATGCCGGTCGGGGTCAGTGTGCCGTCCTTGAACAAGGACGCCATCTTGCGCTGGTGCTCCAGCTGGGACGCTGCCTGCCCGATGTTGAACTCGTGCATCAACGCGCCCTCGTTCTTCAGAACGAAGCGCACGGTTTCACCTGGCTTCACATCGATCGTTTTCTGGCTGTAGTTGATGTCGTCCATCTTTACCAAGATGGTACGAGTCGCTGGCGTCGCCTGGGCCTGCTGCCCAATGCCATTGCTACTGCCGCCGACCTCGGCAAATGCCGGAAAGGTGGTGCTGATGAACAGAGTGCTGATCAGCAGTTTAAGGGGTAAGCGTTTCATGGTGAGACCTCGAGATGGGTGCTGGAAATCTCATGCTATTCCCCGCTTGCTGCCAGGCCGCTGACCCCAAAACTACAATTGCGTCAGCTGGGAAAAAGCACGGCGCCATAAAGGCGCCGCTAGGCCGAAGGAGCAATCACGAAAGGCCTGTAAGATGGGGGAAATCTTTACTGATGGCATTCCTTGTCGGCCATCATCAGCTTGTGCTCTCGAATCATTTGAGCCAGCACGTCGTCTACCAGCTTGTCATGCTTTTCCATCCAGGCCAGATGCTCTTCGGCAGACATGTTTGGCGCGGGATGTTCGTTGTGCAGCTGGCTCATGATGTCTTCGAGCATGTTCATATGCTCCTTCATGTGCACATGCCGCTCGCCGACCGGGGCCTTCTCCGCCTGGATCAGCACGGCTTCTGCTTTGTCGCGCATCTGCTGGATGCGCTCGAATACACGGTCGCTGCCCCCTTCGGCCCAAGCCATGGAAGACATCAGTAGCGAACCAACCAGAAGCAAAGGTTTCAGCGATTTCATGGGCAGTCTCCATCAGTGCAAACTATGGCCGGCACCTCTGCTTTTGGTCTGTCGAGGGCCGAGAGCACAACCTAGTACTCATGCTTGCACCCTAGACAAGCCACCCTGTCAGTGAGCTGAAGTCAGAATTACATTTTCGTAAGCTTCTGGTTGGGGCCGCGGTTTGCCTGCAAACTCAGGCCACCCGACTTTTGGAGTCTGCACACATGAAACTACTGGTAGCTGAAGACGAACCCAAAACCGGTACGTACCTCCAGCAAGGTCTCACCGAGGCTGGGTTCAATGTCGACCGGGTTATGACCGGTACAGATGCCCTTCAGCATGCACTTAGCGAAGCCTATGACCTGCTAATTCTGGATGTAATGATGCCTGGGCTGGACGGTTGGGAAGTGCTGCGCATGTTGCGCGCAGCAGGAAAAGACGTCCCCGTACTGTTCTTGACGGCACGCGATGGTGTGGAAGACCGCGTTAAAGGGTTGGAGCTGGGTGCGGACGACTACCTGATCAAGCCATTTGCTTTCTCAGAGCTTCTGGCCAGGGTCAGAACGCTGTTGCGCAGAGGTAATGGTTCGCCGACGCAGACCACCATGAAAATTGCCGATCTGGAAGTCGATCTGATGAAGCGGCGTGCGATCCGTGGCGGGAAAAGAATTGACCTGACCGCGAAGGAGTTTTCACTGCTGGAACTGCTACTGCGCCGGCGCGGCGAGGTGCTCCCGAAGTCGCTGATTGCCTCTCAGGTTTGGGACATGAATTTCGACAGCGACACCAATGTCATTGAGGTTGCGGTACGCCGGCTACGCGCAAAAATCGATGACGATTTCGATCTCAAGCTGATTCATACCGCCCGCGGCATGGGATACATGATGGATGCGCCGGAGTGAATATGAAGCACCTTTCGCTGACAGCACGCATGAGCCTGATGTTCATGTCCGCGGTAATTGCAGTCCTGACGGTAGCAGGGCTGAGTTTCAATATGCTCAGCCAGCACCACTTCAAGATGCTGGATCGGCAGGCCCTGGTGGAGAAACTCGAATCCGCCAAACATATCCTCAACAATGCTCGCGGTGAAGCGAGCCTTTCGGAAGAATTACCGCAGTTGCGAGCCTTGCTGGGAGCCCATCAGGATCTGGCGGCCACTATCCTGGCCAGTGACGGTTCTGTACTGTTCTCCGACCCCAGAGCAGTCGAAGTACCAGAGCGTTTCAGACGTGAAAATGAGCAGAGCATGTGGGAGTGGCAGAACGGCCAACACATGTACCGCGGCATGACGGCGCAAATCTCGGTAGCCGATCAGGCTGAGCCGCTCACAGCTTTGCTGATTCTTGACGTCACCAATCACACACACTTTTTCGACACGCTGCAACGATGGTTCTGGATTGGATTGGTCATCAGCGCCCTGTTCAGTGCCGCACTCGGCTGGGTGGTTGCTCGCAGCGGCCTTAGGCCTCTGCGGCAAGTCACTCATGTGGCCTCCGGGATGTCCGCTCGCTCGTTACAGGAGCGAATCCCTCTCGAACCAGTGCCGCGGGAACTTCAGCAACTGGTTCTATCCTTCAATGCGATGTTGGCTCGGCTAGAGGATGCCTTCGTTAGGCTCTCCAATTTTTCGGCCGACATTGCCCACGAGCTACGCACGCCCGTTAGCAACCTGATGACCCACACCGAGGTCGTGCTGAGCAAGAAACGCGATATCAATGCCTATGAAGAGAATCTCTACTCCAACCTGGAGGACTTGAAGCGCATGTCTCGGATGATTGATGACATGCTTTTCTTGGCCAAGGCTGATAATGGCCTGATCATCCCCGAGCAGGCCAGGATCGAACTGGCTGACGTAGTCTTCAAGCTGTTTGACTACTACCACCTTCTGGCCGAAGAGCGCGGCATTGAGCTATCGCTCACAGGCAAAGGCCAAGTGCTGGGAGATCGGCTGATGCTTGATCGCGCGCTATCCAACTTGCTGTCCAATGCGCTGCGCTACACGCCGGCGGGACAGACAATTTCGGTTCTGATCCGCGAGACAGAGGACTCCACTACCTTCAGTATCGAGAACCCAGGGGACACAATCAGCTCAGAGCATCTAGAGAAGCTCTTCGACCGCTTTTACCGGGTTGACCCCGCTCGGCGGGAGGGCAGCCCGAGCAACGCCGGGCTCGGGCTTGCAATCACCCGATCCATCATTGAGGCTCACAAAGGCCGCATCTGGTGCACCTCAGCGGCTAGCCTCACGGGCTTTCACATCGAATTGCCCCATCCCAGATAATGCCGGTCTGGCGGTAAGTAGGCTACAGCTAACCGCTAGCCCAACTTGACAGGGTGGGTGCAGGTGCAACTCGACTGAGCGCAGATTGCATTCGCCATCCAGATAGGTAACGAGCGGTGAGCTGACACAAGAGCACCCCATTCGCTCTCGGGTAGCAGCTCATGAAGTTTGGAAACTGCATCCCCCGCGCTTGCCTCGCCAAGCCAAACCAATGCTCGGATGGCGTCCCCCGCTCCAGTAGCGCCAAGAGCCATTAACCATTGAGGCGCATGCCGAATCGATACGGTGGACTTGCCAACCTGAAGCTCCCTAGAACGTCCGGTGGTTAGAAAGACATACCGAATAGGAACCTGCGTTGTCAGCCCCCATTTGTTTGCGGCGCTAGCCCCAGTGGCGACTATCAACTCACCCCGCACGTTTGCCAATGAGCGGACGACCGTCTCAGGTGCCGGTGCGCGCACGCCGAACCGAGTTTCGACTGCTGCAACATAAAAGCCCCGAGCAACGCGAAACAGCATTCCACCCTCGACCAGTCGAGAGAACCCTCGCTGCACAGCATGTCGATTCCCCTGATGCAGGAATCTGTGAATCTGCAGCCTGCCACTCAGCCAGCTCGCGAACGTCTCATTAGTCCTCTGTGGCTCAGCGGGTGGATAGGCATTCAAATCAGCTTCGGAACCAATCCGAATACTCACTGGTTAATTTATGGACCGTCCTAGCGCTGCAGATGCAGGCTCATTCGTGCGCGCAAACTGCTCGCAGGCTGCAGTTCTTTTGCGAAGCAACATCATTTGAGCTGCTTCGCTTCAACCCCTTGAATTCTGGCGTGATGACCTCATTTGCTCTTAAAGAGCCAGTACGCATCCGTGATCCAGGTGTCCAAGGAGGGCAAGTGGAAAAACAAGAAAAGTCTAAGCCTGCCAACGGGCGTTACGATACCGATATTGAGACGAAACGCATCGTCTGGATCCAATCAGCTGGACATTGCGAACTCTGCGGCACGGACCTCACGTACGACTATCGTGCAGGAAAGCCCATGAGATGGGGCGAGGTAGCCCACATCCTGCCAGCCAGCCCGAAGGGGCCAAGGGGGCGAGATGATCATGATGAAGCTGAGGCCGAGTCGCTCACCAACGATACCGCTAACCTCATGCTGCTCTGCCCTGGCTGCCATGAAAAAATCGATCGTGATGCTGATGGCTACCCAGAAAGCGATCTGAGCGGCCTGCACCAGGCGTATTTGGAGCGCATCCGGCTGGCCGCAACCACGCCTGATGGCGGCAGAGCCATTCCGGTGATTGTGCAAAGTCAGCATTTCGCGACGATCAACGACATCCCTGTTCGTGATCTGTTGGGTGCAATGTCTGCAGAGGGACTAACTGCATTCGATCATGCCATCAAGATCACTTTTCCTGCCCCGAGTCATCGTGGCAGGGATGCCCACTACTGGCAGAGCATCCAGGACGGCGTTCAGCACGAGTTAGAGCAGCAGCTAAAGCGTCGTGGAGGAGCCTATGGAGATGCCCCTACCTTGGCCGTGGTGGGATTGGCAGACATCCCGGCGCTGATGATGCTGGGACAATCCTTGGGCGATCGATCCAAGCGCCTGCTCTTCTCGTTCAACCGCGAGCATCAGCTACGTTGGCCTAACCAGTCAGCTGAACCGCCGGAGTTTTTGTTTACCCCACCAGCGGATGGGGATGGTCCGCTTGCACTGGTGCTGTCTATCTCCGCTCAGGTCCCGCTTCGCGACGTCGAAGTGGCATTACCTGGCGCACGTATCGCAGAGTTGAGCATCCCAGAACCGAGTTACGCGATGGTTCAGAACCGTCGCGTGATTCACGCTTTTCGCGACGCCCTACAAATGCACTTGAGCCGACTTGAGGCCGCGACGGCAGACACAATTCATGTGTTCGCGGCCATTCCAGCTGCGTTGGCGATTGAGTTTGGTGCCTTGCTTACCACGCAACATCGGCATCCTTACCTGATTTTCGATCGAGACAAAGACAACCAAAACAGGTTCACGCCAACACTACAGTTGGGCCACCAGGCCCAGGAGGTCCGCTGATGTCCATGAGCAATGAGCAGAGCAAGCGCGGGAGCTGGGAACATTTTCTGCTCCGTGCAGCACGGGAGGTCTCACTGTCGGAAGCACAGTACGAGAAGATCAACGATCGATACTCCCAGCTGCAGAAAATCCTTAATGCATCCGACAATCCGCTACTGGCGGAGGCGCATATTTTTGTTCAGGGCTCCATGCGCCTGAAGACGACGATCAAACCCGTTTCTGGTGCTCCCGAAGATTTGGATACCATCGATGCGGACGCCATTATTTGGCTTCCCCATGCCCAGGGAGCTGGCGCTCAAGAAGTTCTGGATGCTATCGAAGAGCGATTCAGGGCAGGCAGCCGCGTCCAAGAAGAAATCAAGCCGCTGCGTCGCGGCATCCGGATCGTCTATGCCGACGAAAACCCCGGATTCCATATCGATGTCACGCCAGCGCGTGCCATCAATGGAAACTCTCAAGGCAATGGCGAAGGTAAGCTGGAAGTGCCAGACCGGGAGACAGGATGGAAGGCGAGCAGCCCTATCCCCTACTCTAACTGGCTGCAGGTCGCTTCTACGCAGACGATCTCCTTCGAGGAACATCTGGCTGTCGCGAAAAGTCAGCGTGCCTTTGATGCCGCCACTCAGGATCCGCTGCCTCAATATGAGGAGTACCTCGATCAAGACCCACTTCGGGCGACGATCAAGCTGCTGAAGCGGCATCGGGATGAGTGGGCCATTCGGACAAAGAATGAGAGCTTCCGACCTATTTCAGCAGTCATCACAACACTCGCCACTCATGCCTACCTGGACGTGGCGAAAGAGTCTCAGTCGAAACCGCTAAGGCCTCTGGACGCGATTCTCGAAATCGTCCGGAGGATGCCGGATCACGTCAAACACCGGGGGAACGAATGCTTGGTCTGCAACCCCGCAGACAGCGGTGAAAACTTCGCGGAGAAATGGAATAGACCGAGTGAGGGGCATCGCTACCGCCGGGCGTTCCAAGACTGGCACTCGAATGCCAGCGCATCCGTGTCAATGGGGCTTGAGAGCTTCGAGTCCGCAGAGGCTTTTGCCAAGGCAGTTAAGGAAACCTTTGGCATAGGCCCTGCCTTCATCTCGGCAGTGAACAGCGAAATTCCGTCCAACTGGACGATGCCTGGCCGCTCGGACGGGACCACTCGAAATTCCACGTCGATGGGCGCACTGTTTGGCGGTGTCAGCGGAACAGCAAACTCACAAGAGGATGTGAAGCCAGTTGGGCGTCTTGGTTGATCAGACGAAGACGCCTCTGCAGCGTGGCATAGCCGCGCTGCGAGGCGCTCTTGGCGAAGATGCCGCACTTGCACTGCTTCAGCCTGTGACCACACGGTCTGACGAAGCCGCAAGTTATTACTTTCCTTTGCCCGTTGACTATACGGGCACGGAGCGGCGGCTACGTATCAGCTTTCCGAGGAATTTCCCCCGCGGCGGATTAAGGCTTACTGTTGAGCCTTCGCCATGGCTTATATGGCCCCACGCCATGGAAGTCGGGCTCTGTCTTCATGGTTTCCAGGAGCGTCCAGTGATGGGCACCCCTGAATACGTGGTATCGGATAGCCTGGCTCGGTTACGCAAGATCGTAAGCTTGTCCCAAATGGGGTCATGCGCGGCTGCCCGGGATGCCGAATTTCGGCGCGAAATCACATCCTACTGGTCGAGGCAGCAGGGACTGTCTCTACAGAACCTTATTCTTCTGGATCGCCCCCAAGCTGCCTCGAAGCTGTTTGCCCTAAGCGATCCTCGACAAGCGTTGCCGTCCGGCCAGGAAACAGTCTGGCTCGCAACAGATCTGTCATCACTGAAAAGACACTGCAAGCGCACGATTGGCCGATCCCCCAGGATGCGTGCACCCGAGGCCCCAGGCTTCTACGCAAAGCTTCAAAGTTATCCGGACCTGCGTATTCCGGCCCCGGAGTTACTGCTCACATGGCTCATTCCACACCTTGCTCCTGGCGACAGCACGCAGCTGCTGGCTTGGTTCAATGAGCGTGGCTCGCTACCTAACCGCTGGATCGCTTTGGAGCTTCCGGGAGATGCCGGTGCTCCGATCTACTGCCTTAACGTTCGCGCGTACGGCCCGCAGTTGGATCGAGGATCAAAGTTCTACCTGCGTTCAGCTCGGCGCCGGCCAGCAGTAGCAGTCAGCCATCCCCCAGTTCTGATCCGAGCAACGACCCTGGATGTGCTGGATCGGACAGAGATTCTGTCCCGTGACCTCAGCGGTGTGGCGCAGAACCTCGAAGCGGCTCGTGTAGTTTGTGTTGGAGTGGGCTCGTTGGGTAGCACGATTGCCCTACAGCTGGCGCGCTCGGGTGTTGGGCATCTGACACTCATCGACCCGGATCACTTGGTGTCGGCGAATCTCGGCAGGCATGTGCTCGGGGCCGATGACCTAGGCCTGGCCAAGGCCGAAGCGCTTCAGGAGCGAATTCGCAAAGACCTACCTACCACGGAGGTCGCTGCGTTCGCAGACTTCGCTGAAGTGGTGATGTACCAGAATCCCGAGGTATTCGATAAAGCGGATCTGGTCGTAGTTACCACTGCGGATTGGCAGTCAGAGGTGGCGCTGTGGAGCTCCAAGTCGAATGGCACATCCTGGGGTTTACTCCAGGCCTGGAGCGAACCTCATACCCAGGTGGGGCATCTGCTCCTTGCACCATCGGGTGCATTTGATGCTCGAGGCCTGTTCACAGAAAACGGTGAATTTAGGCACAAGTTCACCGAGTGGCCCGAAGGTGGCGTTGTCGCCCTTCCCGCCTGCGGAGAAAGTTTCATCCCAGGAGGTTCTCTGGGAATGGTGAACATAGCTTCAATGGTCTCTCAGGCCGCATTACGAGCATTGAGCGGCGGCACCGGAGCCCCGATCTGGGTCAGCAACATCAATAGCCCCCACGACGTGGCGACGCTGGGAGGGCAGTATCTGGGTCCTGAACTGCCTGCTGGCATGCAGCAAGCTCAGTTGGAGCGCGATTGGCCGGAGCAGTTGGAGACAGCTCGATGACAGCAATCGCCTGGCAATGGAGCTGGCCCGGGGTGGACACTCATCTGTTGGTATCGCAGGACGTTGCGAGCCTGTTGGAGCGCTATCGGCAGAGGCGCTTTGATGTGGAGCGTGGGGGACAGCTATTCGTCGACCCCGCAAGCGCTGCCGGACTGGTACTTGCCTTGGCGACTCCCCCCCATCGAGATGATCGGGCTGGAAGGACTTGGCTGGAGTTGAATGCTCACCGCTGCCGAGACGAAATTGAACGAGCCAATGCTGCCGGGCTACGACTGGTGGGGTACTGGCATACTCACCCGCAAAGCATTCCTATGATCTCCCCCACTGATGTCGGGAGTTTTTCCAGATTTGCAGCGCGCTACACACAAGATCTGCCGCACCCGCTGGCAATCATCGTGGGCAACTCCAGCAGCCCTGAAGGCATAAAGGCTTGGTCCTTCAGGGAGGGGCGTTACGTTGAAGCTGCATGGGGTAGGTGGCCAGGTTAGCGGCTACACCCTTCTGCCAGCATTAGCGCAAAAAGCTCCGCCTGAAATCGTGCGTCGTCCAACGCGTTATGGTTGGGTGCGCTTTGGGGTTTGAGCCGAGCGGTCATTTGCGAGGATTTAGTTTCCTTCCAGCGGCAGCCGGTAACCCCCATGTAATACGCCTTCATGTCGAGTGCGGTGAACCCAAAGGGGTTCGCCCCAGAATACTTATGGAAGTAGTAGTTGATGAACGACCAGTCGAACGGGGCATTCAGCCCCACGAAAACGACTTTCTGATCTGCCGAACATAGCTTGTCCAACCATTGTTCTAGCTTGAGCATCGCCGTCTGTGGGGCTAGCCCTTCGTTTTCGAGCTTGGTGAGGTCAAGGCCAGTTACGGCGACAGCCTCCGGATCGTGCTGTAGGCCGTCTGGCTGGAGCTCGAGATAGATTGACTGAGCGGGCTCTGAGACGACGCAAGCGCCGATGGAAAGCAGGCTATAGATGCCCGGTACCGGCCCGGAAGTTTCTACGTCGACGGAAACATAAAGCTCATCGCTCACCATTTCACCCCTTTATTTAGTCCGACCCATTCGGACAGTATGCGGCGAGCTGCATAAGCCGAACACCCACCCCCATGGAGACTTCAGCGTCATGGAGGGGGAACCGCAGAATTCGGAAAAAATCGTACGCTAAGCTAACGGTGTTCTCGTGACAGCTCTTTGACTAGGCTTTCTAAGGGGTCGTCTCAGAAAACGGAAAATAAAGCACGCTAAGGCATAGCC